>OHJA01000029.1_pt1 | contig 115855 bp, 116 predicted proteins | sample 1568441 | NCBI WGS metagenome assembly OHJA01 (sample SAMEA3879500, study PRJEB24766) | human gut metagenome | biome: human-associated habitat; feature: feces | place: USA | collected 1985/1987 | reverse complement strand
AAATGTGTCACAACAAAAACCAAAGCAATCCGCCTAAAAAGCACGGCAATATGCCGTTGTAATTGTTCAATGTGTGTGTATCCCCGCAGAAGTGATTTTTCCGGGGATACTTTTACCAACCCACATGATGGGAAATTTTAAATATAAAATGATGACTTAGTTAAAAATAAATATATTTCTTAATACTATGGAACTTCTTAAAAACCTCTTTGAAGGATATCCCAATCTTTGGGGCGGAGGTGTAGCACACTCCGTACTCATTCTGTCACTAGTTATCGCCTTTGGAATTATGCTGGGTAAAATAAAAATATCCGGCATCTCACTTGGTGTCACATGGATTCTTTTTGTCGGTATCGTATTCGGCCATTTCAATCTGAATCTGGATGAACACCTGCTACATTTTCTAAAAGAATTCGGTCTTATTTTGTTCGTCTATTCCATTGGTTTGCAGGTGGGTCCCGGTTTCTTCTCAGCCTTTAAGAAAGGAGGATTTACGCTGAACATGTTGGCTATGGGGGCTATTTTTATCAGTGTAGTCATTACTATCATTTTACATTTTACTACCGGAACTCCCATAACCACCATGGTCGGCATTCTCTCTGGTGCTGTTACCAATACTCCCGGCCTTGGTGCCGCCCAACAGGCAAATAGTGATTTAAATGGCATAGATGCACCGGAGATTGCGATGGGATATGCTGTTGCCTATCCCTTGGGGGTGGTTGGTGCCATTCTCTCATTGCTTGCACTGAAATACATTCTTAATATCAAAACATCACAAGAAGAAGCCGATGCCGAAAAAGGATTGGGACATTTACAGGAACTGACCGTACGCCCCGTTACATTAGAGATAAAAAATGAAGCAATACATGGGAAGACCATTAAGGAAATACGTCCTTTGGTAAACCGCAACTTCGTCATTTCGCGCATACGCCATCATGACGGACAACAGGAAGTGGAACTAGTAAATTCAGAAACGATATTACATATTGATGACAAGATTCTGGTTATCTCGAACCCTATTGACATTGAAGCGATTACAGTATTTTTTGGCAAACAGGTAGAAATGGAATGGGAACAGTTAAACAAGAAACTTATCTCACGCCGCATTTTGATAACAAAGCCTGAGTTAAATGGAAAAATGCTCTCACAACTTAAGATACGAAATAACTTCGGTGCGAGCATCACCCGTATCAACCGTTCAGGAGTAGACTTGGTAGCCTCCCCACATTTACAGTTGCAAATGGGCGACCGTGTAACTATAGTTGGTAGTGAACTTGCTGTCACTCATGCCGAAAAGGTTTTGGGAAACTCCATGAAGAGACTGAATCATCCCAATCTTATCCCCATTTTTTTCGGCATCGCATTAGGATGTATCTTGGGAAGTATTCCATTTATGTTTCCAGGTATTCCACAACCAGTAAAACTTGGTCTAGCAGGTGGACCGCTTATTGTATCCATTCTTATCAGTCGTTTCGGTCCTCAATATAAAATGATTACATACACCACGATGAGTGCTAACTTGATGATAAGAGAAATCGGGATTTCCTTATTCCTAGCTTGTGTAGGGTTGGGAGCCGGGAAAGATTTTATAGAGACAATTGTAAATGAAGGTGGATATATTTGGATTATGTATGGAGCTATTATTACGACCGTACCATTAATCATAACGGGGCTCATTGGGCGTTATGCCTGTAAATTAAACTATTATACCCTTATTGGTGTATTATCAGGAGCAAATACTAATCCGCCTGCCCTCGCCTATTCCAATGATCTGACTTCATGTGACGCTCCGGCCGTGGGATATGCCACCGTATATCCGCTTGCTATGTTCCTACGCGTACTTACGGCTCAATTATTGATACTCTCATTAGGTTAAACTTTAAAATTCTTTAAATATGTACCAACAAGAAACGATTACCAAAGAACTACATTTACAGTTAAGTGATGAAGATTTGGCACAGTTCGAACTTGATGCCAAAGAAACGGAACGCCTCGGACACATCGGCACCCACATGGATTGCTATATGGAAGCTCCCCGCTATAAAGAATATGTAACAGATGCCGTCGTGGTAGATTGTCGGAACGGACTACCAGCCGACGAATACTTTAATAACTTGGACATAGAAGGTAAAGCATTGGTTTTATATACCGGCAATATGGCAACCAACGACTATGCAACCAAAGACTTCTTTATGTTTGACATGAAGCTTAATTGGGACTCTCTGGCTGCATTACTTTATAACCATCCAAAGTTTATTCTTATTGACTCACATGGGTTAGGCATGTTTTCACAACACCGGTTATTCGATATGGAATGTGAGAAAAACGGTTGTTTTCTTATTATGTGCCTGATGCTTGAAGGAGAAGAAATATTGAATATAAAAAAATTAAAGATTGAAATTGACAAGGAAATGCCTTCCACTGGAAAGCCATGTCGTGTCTATGGATTCTAAAAAAAGAAAAACATAACTTCATTTAAATGGATAAGACAGCCGAAACTTTGATAGATGTCAGTGGATTTATTTCTGAATATTCCGCTCACATGATGGGATGTGGTGTACATACTTCACGAGTGATACGCAGTGCCAATCGCATTGGGGAATCATTCGGTTATATGGTAAAAATCAGTGTCATCCAGAAAAAGAAAAAACGAGATCGAAAAGCAAGTATATCAATTGGTTACTCATAACAATAGTAGCTGTGCTGCTTGGAAGCATGGTAGTAGAACTTGTCCAAAATGTTTAATACCATCCAACTTTTATAAATCATTTCTGATTTTTAAACTAACTCAATGCTGTAATAATTCCAATTTCCATTATCTTTGTTCCCGAATCGGTTCCGAATAGATGTCCTCTATCCGGATTAAAAGGGAATCGGGTGTAAATCCCGGACAGTCCCGCTGCTGTGAAACTCCGATAAAATTTCCGATATGTACCTATTGCCACTGCCTGACTCCACATAACGAGAACGCGGGAAGGCATCGGAAATGAGGAGCCAGTCAGAAGACCTGCCATTCATCAAAGGCCGTTTCTACTCGTGGGGTTAGGGAAGCGGTACGAAAAGATACAATAATTCATACCAACAGCATCTCATGCAAATAATTAAAAGGAATGGGGCAACAGAATCCTACGACAGAGAAAAAATAGCCGTTGCCATACGGAAAAGCTTTGCCAGTACCCAAAAAGAAATAACAGATGAAGCTGTCTACACCATAGTAGACGAAGTGGAACTATTTCTGCATCAAAACGAAGCAAATCGTAGTGTAGAACGCATTCAGGACGAAGTGGAACGTAGTTTGATGGAACATGGCTTTTATGCAGAAGCCAAAAACTATATACTTTACCGTTGGCAACGCACAGAAAGAAGAAAAGCTCTTAGCCAAATCATTACTGGAACCGGTGATGATACTATATCAAATATACTAAAAGAGATACAAAAAGACTTCTCCGGGAAGGAATATAGTCTAACCCTTCTCGCAGAGAAATTCACAAGTTTCTGTAAACCGGATATGACACCCGGGGAACGGTTGGCGGCACTTGTCAAAGCGGCTGTAGAACTGACGACACAAGAAACTCCCGATTGGGAATTCATTGCGGCGCGTCTGCTGAATTTCCGATTAACAAAAAAACTGACCGAGCAGGCGGAAGCTGCCGGCATCTTTTCATTTTATGATAAATTACGTTACCTCACCGATGAGGGTTTGTATGGTAATTATATCTTAGCCTCCTATACTCCACAAGAGATAGAAACGGCAGCTGGCTTCATGTGTCCTGAACGTGACAAGCTTTTCAATTATTCAGGACTGGATCTGCTTGCCAAGCGTTATCTGATCCGTACCCGTTCACACGAGCCTATAGAATCTGTGCAGGAAATGTATTTAGGGATTGCCCTTCATCTCGCTATGCCCGAAAAACAGGACAGACTGCAATGGGTAAAAAAGTTCTATGATATATTAAGTCGTTTGGAAGTCACAATGGCCACTCCTACCCTGGCAAATGCCCGAAAACCTTATCACCAGTTATCCAGTTGCTTCATTGATACAGTGCCCGATAGTCTGGAAGGCATTTACCGCAGTTTAGACAATTTTGCGATGGTAAGCAAATTTGGAGGAGGAATGGGAATGTATTTTGGCAAAGTTCGTGCCGCAGGTGGAAACATACGCGGATTCAAAGGTGTGGCCGGAGGTGTAATCCGATGGATGAAACTGGTGAATGACACTGCTGTAGCCGTTGACCAGTTAGGTATGCGTCAGGGAGCCGTAGCCGTCTATCTGGATGTATGGCACAAAGACTTGCCTGAGTTTCTGCAACTCCGGACCAATAATGGAGATGACCGGATGAAAGCGCACGACATCTTCCCTGCCGTATGCTATCCGGACTTATTCTGGCGTATGGCGAAACAGGATTTAAACCAGCAATGGTATTTATTCTGTCCCAATGAAATAATGACCGTCAAAGGATACTGTCTGGAAGACTACTACGGAAAGGAATGGGAACAGAAATACATGGATTGCGTAAATGACTCCCGACTCTCCAAGCGCTGTATGAGCATCAAAGATATCGTCAGACTGGTACTACGTTCGGCTGTAGAAACAGGTACTCCCTTTACATTCAATCGTGACACCGTGAACCGTGCCAATCCCAATGCACACCGGGGGATCATTTATTGCTCCAATCTTTGCACGGAAATAGCACAAAACATGTCCTCCATTGAAACAGTCTCTACAGAGATATGTACGGAAGATGGTGATACAGTGGTAGTCAAAACTATCCGGCCCGGAGACTTTGTGGTATGTAATCTTGCCAGCCTTTCATTAGGACATTTGCCCTTGGAAGATGAAAAACAAATGAAAGAAAAGGTGGCAACTGTAGTACGGGCATTGGATAATGTGATTGAACTGAACTTTTATCCGATTCCTTTCGCTCAGATTACCAATCATCGCTACCGCAGTATCGGCTTGGGAGTCAGCGGTTATCATCATGCTCTTGCTGTTCGCGGTATTCGTTGGGAAAGCGAGGAACATCTCAATTTTATGGATAAAGTTTTCGAACGTATCAACTATGCTGCTATAGCAGCAAGTAGCGAACTGGCAAAAGAAAAAGGATCCTATCATTATTTTGAAGGTAGCGACTGGCAGACCGGAGCTTATTTTATAAAACGGGGCTACAATTCGCCAGAATGGAAAGCATTGGCTGTAAAAGTTTCCACACAAGGAATGAGAAATGCCTATCTTCTTGCCATTGCCCCCACCAGCAGCACCAGTATCATTGCCGGAACCACTGCCGGAACAGATCCGGTAATGAAACGTTTCTTCTTGGAAGAAAAGAAAGGAGCCATGCTGCCACGTGTTGCACCGGCATTGTCCGATAAGACCTATTGGATATATAAAAGTGCTTATCTGATAGATCAGACATGGAGTATCCGTGCCGCAGGGATCCGGCAGTTACATATAGACCAGGCGCAAAGTCTGAATCTATACATTACCAATGAATTTACCCTGAGACAAGTATTAAACCTGTATTTGCTGGCATGGGAATGTGGCGTAAAAACAATATATTATGTCCGTAGCAAATCGTTGGAAGTAGAAGAATGTGAAAGCTGTGCCTCCTGATCTTTTCGTAAACACTCCAGTACTGAATTGTCATGCTAAAACATTCCTTGTAGGGGCGCAATACTTGCGCCCCTACAAGGAATGAATAACAAATTTATTTTTAATATACAGCCTTGAGTTAGCAGTAAAACAAGAAGACAGAATATAAAACAACAATAAATCATGAATACAATAAAATTAAAAAAGAATGCCCTTTTCAATCCTGAGGGAGATACCGACCTCCGGCACAGAAGAATGATTGGAGGAAACACCACCAATTTGAATGATTTCAATAATATGCGCTATAAATGGGTTAGTGACTGGTATCGTCAGGCTATGAATAATTTTTGGATTCCCGAAGAAATCAATCTCACCCAAGATACCAAGGATTATCCTCACCTGGACCAGGCAGAACGCACCGCCTATGATAAAATCCTGAGTTTTTTAGTGTTCCTTGATTCTTTACAAAGCAATAATCTGCCCACCATCAGCGAATACATCACAGCCAATGAAGTTAATCTATGCCTCCATATCCAAGCCTTTCAGGAATGTGTACACAGCCAAAGCTACAGTTACATGCTGGATTCTATCTGTAGCCCCGAAAAGCGTAACGAGATCCTTTACCAATGGAGGACAGACGAACACCTGCTGAAAAGAAATACTTTTATAGGCAATTGCTATAACGAATTCCAGGAAAGTCAGGATGGATTCACATTGATGAAAACCCTTATCGCCAATTATATATTGGAAGGAATCTATTTCTATAGCGGATTCATGTTTTTCTATAACTTGAGCCGTAATGGAAAAATGTCAGGTTCCGCACAAGAAATCCGATATATCAATCGAGATGAAAACACGCATCTGTGGTTATTCCGCAACATTATTCTGGAATTAAAGAAAGAAGAACCGGATTTATTCACTCCCGATAAAGTAAAAATATATGAATACATGATGCGTGAGGGGGTCAAGCAGGAAATAGAATGGGGACAATATGTGATAGGAGACAATATACAGGGACTCAACCGGAAAATGATAGAAGATTATATTCAATATTTAGGCAATCTCCGTTGGAGTAGTTTAGGTTTTGGCCCTCTGTACGAAGAAAACCATAAAGAGCCGGAAAGCATGCACTGGGTATCTCAATATTCTAATGCCAATATGGTAAAGACTGATTTTTTTGAAGCAAAGAGTACGGCTTATGCCAAAAGTACAGCTTTGGAAGATGACTTATAACCCATTTACAAAATATATTTTGCTCCGCATCTTAAACCCATTAAGATACGGAGCAATAAATGGCCTGACAGAAACATTTCCATTAAAGACTATCAATAAACAGCTGCCGCCACCTCTTTCACATTCTCCACCGCACCCACTGTATAAAAATGTATTCCCGGAACTCCATATGCTATCAGTTCCCGGCATTGATTGACACACCACTCTATGCCTAATGCACGCGCTTCTTTATCATCCTTGCATTTTATTGCTTCCACGACCAGTTCCTGTGGTAAATCCACATTGAACGTTTTGGGAATAACGCTAAGCTGTGATAGTTTGGAAAAAGGTTTGATACCCGGTACGATAGGAACATTAATCCCCTCTTTTCTTGCACACTCCACGAAGGCAACGTATTTTTGGTTATCATAAAACATTTGTGTCACTACATAATCGGCTCCGGCTTCCACTTTCTTTTTTAACCAATATAAATCTTGTTCTATATTAGGAGATTCCTCATGCTTCTCCGGATAACCTGCCACACCATAACGAAAAGGAGTTAAAGGAGCCTGAATAGGTGTTCCATCAATAAATTTTCCTTCATTAAAAGCATTAATCTGCTCTTCCAACTCCAAAGCATGGGCATAACCGTTTTTCTCGGGAACAAAAGAAGATTCATCTTTTGCCTTGTCTCCCCGGAGTACCAACAGATTAGTAATACCTAAAAATTGCAAATCAAGCAATATATATTCCGTGTCTTCACGTGAAAACCCACTGCACAAAATATGCGGCACAACAGTGATATCATATTTATTATGTATAGCCGCAGCCACCGCCACCGTACCCGGACGCCGCCGATAACGATTACGTTCATATAAACCACCCCCCAACTCGCGATACACATATTCGCTGCGATGAGTGGTAATGTTGACATAAAGAGGATCAAATTCCCGTAATGTATCTATTGTAGCATATAGTTTTTCAATTCCAGTACCTTTCAACGGTGGAAGAACCTCGAAAGAAAATGCTGTTTTCTTTTCCTTATTTATCAACTCAGCAATACCCATCTTTTTTGACCTTTTTACTTATTAATTCCGATAAATCCATATAGCGGATAGTTATATAGGAGATTTATCTTTATATTAATCACATTTCAGATTTATTTCTCCACAAAGATAGGAATAGCAGATTTTACATCCAATAAAGCATTCCAATTTAGATAATTATTCTAAATAAAGTGTATCAAAAGAATTATTATCTAAAATAACCTGTTCGAAAGCCCTATAATAGGTTATTTATTCTATGACGCAAATTGCCGGGAGAGGAGCGCTATCCGTCCTCTCCCGGCAATGATATATACAAATTAAAAACTCAATTTCACTCCGGCAAAGTAAGAACGTGGCATACCCGGCCCATAAATATAACCGGAATCACGTTTTGCCCCCCGGTCAAAATCACTTTGATACGCATTAAAAATATTATGTACTCCGGCATTTACTTGCATGGTTATGCCTTTATACAAATTGAAGTCATAACCGGCTTTCAGATTCAATTCAAAGAAATCAGGTGTATTCACTGCAATGTCCTTATCAATAAAACCAGCTTTATGCTCTACCATCATACTACCGGTATAAGTACCGGACAATGCAATAGTCATCGGTACGAAAGGGTTGTATGACAAAGTGAAATATCCATAAGTATCCGGAGTACGGAACATTTTTTTCTCCATCGGCACCGTTTCATCATCACTCCATGCACGTGCCTGCTTGTATTCAGCTTTCTGCATGGTAACGCCGGCCTGCAATTGAAGTAAGGAACGATAAGCAATCTTTCCTTCCAAAGTCAAACCATACACTTTGGCTCCCTTCTCGTTATACCGTTCATTGATAATAATACCGTCACGCTCCCCTATCTGGCGTAAGGCAAATACATCGGAAAGCAAAGTATAAAAACCTTCTATAAGCAAGTTTCCTTGGAAATCTCCCCAACGATGATACAAATCTCCCGATACGCTCAGACTTTGTGATTTTTCTTCTGTCAAGTCTTTTGCCAGTTCAATCATAGACACTGTCCCACCTACATTTTCTATATGTAAATCTTCATCAAAAGCCTGAGGCGCACGGAATCCGAAAGAATAACTGGCACGCAGGTTCATATTCTCGGTCGGATTGTAACGAAGATTAGCACGCGGACTAAAGATCACATGATCCACCATATTATGTTTGTCCAAACGTCCTCCAAGTAAAAAACTCCATTGCTTATTCTTCCATTCATTTTGGAAAAATGCACTGGCTATACGGACTTCTTGTCTGGTATAACGGTTATATCCCCACATATCATCCGTCAAGTTATCCTGGTTATATTCCAAACCTCCGGTAAAATCGGCAGGCATAAAAAAGCATTTATCAAAACTATAGATATACTGCGATCCTGTGACCCAGGTAAAATCCGTGGTCGCGCCATACGCATTCACATCTTGTCCTCCACCATAATAACTGTCACGTCCTGTATGCTGTGCAGAGGCATATACACTCAGCCGCTGTTTCTCATCAGGAGAGAAATAATCAAATTTCGCTCCCCCGCTATTGATAGTATGCTGCAATTGTTCGGCTATATCCGCTTCATGGGGAGGACGGTTCAACTTATTCCCGCCACGACGGAACTCACTGAGATGATGATATTCAAAAGTCAGTTTTGAATACGTGCTTGTTTTAATAAAAGAACGAAAACCTACTGTCTGATTTTTCAGTTTTGGCAATTCGGTATATCCATCTCCGTCACTGTCATAACCGCTTCTTTCTCTGTTCTGTCCAAAAATATACAATCCTGCTTTATGATTATCAGTCACTAATGAAGCGTTCAGTGTCGTATTATTGTCCCAAGAAGAAGTACCTCCTATACCTGTCAGGGTATGTGTCAATTGTCCTGAATTCCGTACAGGCTCCTTAGTGATAATATTAATGGTTCCCGCAATGGCTGAAGAGCCGAACAATGCCGAACCTCCTCCGCGCATCACTTCTACACGCTCAATCATATTGGCAGGTATCTGTTCCAATCCATATACACCGGCCAAAGCACTGAATATAGGACGCGAGTCGATCAATATCTGCGTATAAGGGCCATCCAACCCATTGATACGTACTTGTTGGAAACCACAGTTCTGACAATTATTTTCCACACGCACTCCGGGTTGGAAATTCAGCCCTTGCGACAATGTAGAGGAATTTGTATTCTCAAATACTTTCACATCCATTACGTTTACCAAAGTAGGTGCCATACGGCGGGTGGTCTCACTACGATTGGCAGACACCACTACTCCATCCAACGCTATCAGATCCTCTTCTATCTCGAAGTTCTCCTCCAAAGTTTTCCCTTTTCTTAAAGTTACTTTCCGGCTGACTGTCTTATAACCGACAGCACTTACCTCCATGGTAAATTCTCCTTCAGGCAGATTTTTAAGAAAATAGTGTCCACTGGCGTCAGTCATAGTCCCTATGGTAGTCCCTTTCAGCGATACACTGATAAAAGAGAGGTGTTCTTTCGTACTCTTATCTAATACATGTCCTATAATATTTGCATCAGACTTATTCAATTCATTGGCGTGCACAGCCAGTGACGAGAGTAAAAAGCATACTACTCCCATCAAGAAAAAAATGTATTTCTTCATGTGTTCTTGTTCTGTTTATTTATGAATAAAAGGATAGCGGTCAGAAGAACGAATCCGTATGCACATAATGGCAACGGAAAACATTCTACTAACGTGAAAATTCTTTATTTAATAAACAACAGGAGGCGCACGCAAATAAATGCCGCAACAAGCTTTTGCCGGTTTAATGTGTTCTACAATCGGAGTAGCCAGCAAGCATAGCAATACTAATAAGATTGATGCGGAAAATGGTGTGAGCAAACTATCGGAAGCAGCGAAAGAAGAGAGGAAGAAAATTGTTTCCAATTCCACCTCCGTATGTTGATGCTCCCCTTTAAACGGATGCGAATGTACGATGATTACCCCATTTACCACATGCGAGTGAGTAAAAAGGGTGATCCCTCCCAAATAGGCAATAAATATCAGCGGAAGGAAGAGCTTTAGAATATGAATCAAATATTTCTTCATCGTAACGGGGACAAAGATAGAACTATTTCCAATAGCAGTCAATACCTATTAATAGTAGTTATGGATTTAAAACCGGAAACAAGCCTCTCATCCTGCCAAAGAAAATGCCCATTCGTCCTTAGTTGTCCCTTCCTTATATATTAAGAAGCCTATAAATCAGTATCAAACATCACAAAAATGTTTCTTTTATTTTCAGAATCCCAAAAGATTTTAAAATAAAACCCTACCTTTGCATCAGATTTGGTGATGTAAGTACTTTCCGTATTTGCATAAAAGGGAATTCGGTTATAGAATCCGAAGCAGTGCCCGCTACTGTGAAGCCCGTCCAATGAAAAGCAACTCTCGCCATGCCACTGTTTCCTTTGTAAGAAATGGGAAGGCGCTTTTCAGGGTGAAGCCAGGAAACCTGCCAAGTCTGAACATAGATAATTCACGCTTTCCCGGGGCCAGGAAAGCTAATTATTAATTCTTAAATTATTTCGATGAAAAAGAAATGTTTACTGACAGCCTTATTCGGCAGCATGGTGGTGTGTGCATCCGCCCAGATATCGTTAAGTGGAAAAGTAGTGGATGCCCGTACAGGAAAGCCGGTGGAAGGCGCTAACGTACGTTTGGAACAAACTACAATAGGATGTGCTACCAATCCTAAAGGAGAATTTTTGTTGAAAGACATCAAAGAGGGGACGTATACCCTGCGTACCAGTTGCCTGAATTATGCTCCTGTTACTCAGAAAGTCAGTCAAAGTCAAAAAGAAATGGTGATAAGGCTGAAAGGTACCACTTTCAACATGGATCAGGTAGTGGTAACCGGAACCGGAACTCACCACAAGCTGAAAGACAGCCCTGTACCCGTAGAGGTCATTTCCCAACGTGACCTGCAAAATGCCAATCCATCCAGTTTCCAGGATGCTTTGGTGAAACTGGTTCCCTCTATCTCGGTGCAAACCACCGCTATGGGAACAACCCTATACGTAAACGGACTGCCTGATAAATACCTCCTCGTATTAATTAACGGTAAAAAAGTAGCCGGAGATATTTCGGGGTCTATAGATTACGACCGGATCAATATGGATGCCGTAAAACGTATTGAAGTATTAAAAGGAGCATCTTCCGCCCTTTATGGCAGTGACGCCATCGCAGGAGTAATCAATATCATTACCGATGATCCTAAATCTGCATTGAATGTATCTTCCAATACCCGTGTAAGTTCTCACGGACGAATTTCAGAATCAGTCAACGCAGACGCCAATGATGGAAAATTATCCGCACACTTGAACTATAATTACCGCACTTCGGATGGATGGCAACTGAATCCGTATGAGGAAAGCAAGGGAGAACTGGTGGAAACCACAAAGAAACCGGTCTATAAAAATCATTCGCATAATGTGAGCCAAACCTTGAGCTACGCAGCCACAGAGCGTTTAAGTCTTCATTTAAACGGTAATCTTTTTATCAGCGAAAACGACCGTACCGGAGCTTACGATTACAACAACCGGCATCAGTCCTATACAGTGGGTGGAACAGCCAAATATCTGTTGGCTAAGCGGGCTTCATATATAGAAGGGAATATAAGCACCACCAATTTCCGTTCTTTTTATGACTATATAAATGATGCAAAAACGCATAAAACCGGTGATGAAGTCCTCAGTAAAGACCAGACTTACACCAATGCCAATCTAAAAGGTGTATTCAAGACTCACGAGAACAATACACTTTTTACCGGACTGGACTATGTATTCGAAGGCTTGGAGCCGACTGAAACCAGCAAGATGCTGAATAATGAATACCAAAGTGTTTATACACTGGCAGCATACGTACAGGACGAAGTAAAACTACTGGATGCAATCAGCGTAGTGGCAGGTATACGGTATGCCTATAATGAAAAGTTTAAAAGCCAGTTCACGCCCAAACTATCCTTGATGTACCAATATTCAGGACTGAATGTACGTGCATCTTACGCTGCCGGATTCCGTTCACCTACCTTGCAACAAATGTATGCCGTTTCTGAAAGCCGTGGACAAATCACTGTCGGAGACCCTGGCCTGGACCCGGAAAAGAGCAATTTCTATAATTTGAATATAGAATACAATCATCGCTTGTTCTCCATTGCCGCGTCCATTTATCAGAATGACCTGAAAGACAAGATCGAAGCGGAAGATATAGGAACAACACCCGAAGATATTGAAAACGGTATCACTCGCAGACGCCAGTACCGCAATATAGAAAAGGCACGTGTGAAAGGCTTTGACATAGGTTTTTCAGTCCGTCCCTTCACAGGCTTCATGTTCGGAGCAAACTATATTTACACGGACGGGCGCAACCGTACGGAAGACATCCGTTTGGAAAGAACAGTACGTCACTCGGGTAATTTCAATGCCAGTTGGCGAAAAACATGGAATGATTATACATTCAATATTGCAATCAACGGACGCTATCAAGGTACACGCTGGTCTAAAACTTACGGTGACGCCCCCGCCCACCAGCTTTGGGATATCAACACACGCCATTCATTCAATTTAAAATCTGTTGCTCTGGAACCCGCCGTCGGAGTTGAAAACATTTTCAATTACACAGATGACCGTCCTTATAACAGTAATTATGCCACTCTGACACCGGGACGCTCTTTCTATGTCAGTCTGCTGGTTCGTTTCAAGCAATAAAACTATTTTTAGCATGGCTTCTAAAACCAGACTTGTCTATCTGCTCATAACAACTTTCTGCCTGGCAGGTTGCGGCTATAAAAGCCGCAACCCAGTGAGTGAAAACGGGCTATCTTCCGCAGATACCATACAAACAGCCTTGGCCCCCCGTTATGCCAAAGGCTTCAAAATAACTGTTCGTCCGGATGGAGTAAAGCTTCTGTCCATCTCGGAGCCGAACAATAACCATGCAATACCCGAACTTTTCGCCTTAGTTCCTAAAGGAACAAAAGCTGAGATACCCGATGGCTATACCGTTATTCCGACTCCGACAGACAGAGTAATCTGCATGACCACGCCGCAACTGGCAGGTTTTACCGGTCTGAATGCTTATGACAAAGTGGTAGCGACAAGTACCACCCGCCGGATGCAGAATAAGGAATGGCTTGCCCGATTAAAAGACGGACGGGTGAAAAAGATAGGAATGGAAGGAAACTTTGATACGGAAATTATCATTGCATCCCAACCCGATATCATTTTCGTATCTCCCAACCGCCGGGGAGGGTATGAAGTGATGAAAGAGCTGAACATCCCTCTGGTCCCCTATTGGGCATTCAAGGAAACATCACCATTGGGGCTGTCCGAATGGATCAAGGTAGCAGGTATGTTTATCGGTAAAGAGGAAGAGGCATGCCAATTATTTGCACAAATGGAACAACGCTATAACCTATTGAAAGCCAAAGTTTCCAATGTAAAACAGCGTCCCAGTGTATTCAGTGGAGAAATGAGAAGAGGTACCTGGTATGTACCCGGAGGACAAAGTTTCTATGCCCGCTTGTTCGCCGACGCAGGGGCCGATTACTTTATGAAGGATAATCCTGAAACAGGAGGTGTACTCATGGATTTTGAAACCGTATACGCCAAAGGATATAATGCCGGCTACTGGAGAGTGATGAATGGTTATAAAGGAGAGTTCTCTTATGAAGCATTAAAAGCTTCCAATCCACAATATGCTGATTTTCGGGCTTTTAAAGAAAAGAAAGTTATTTATTGCAATCTGGAATGGATACCTTTGTATGAGAATCTTCCCCTCTCACCCGATGTTCTTCTGAGTGACATGATAAAAGCTTTTCACCCGGAACTACTTCCCGATTATCATCCTGTGTTTTATTCGCTTCTGGAAAAAGAATAAGTATTCCAGTTCTCATACTTATGGTAACAAACAGTTTTAATCCGGCTTATCTATTTCACTATTACAAAAATGGCTGAAGTCTTGGACTTCAGCCATTCCGTAAAACGGTTATCCTAATATACCGGCAATATCCTCCGCCATCTGCTTGTCAGTCAACCTGTTGGCTTTCATCAGCTCATCCAGATTATAGCGGTCTGCAAATTCTTTACGAAGTCCGTAATTCAGCACCCGCATTTCAGAATTACCATAATAACGCGCTATCTTCTCGCCGAATCCTCCATCCAGCACCCCGTCTTCCAACGTTACGACAATACGATGCCCCACTTTCAACTCTTCCAGCATCGGTTCGTCAAGCCCTGTTATGTAACGGGGATTAATCAAAGTAGCCTCAACACCCGACTCTTCCCGGAGCTTATTCTTCAAAGCCTGTCCCAAATCATAGAAAGAACCCAATGCAAGAATAGCGACAGTTTCTCCCCTGGCTGTCATTTTGTAGCGGTTTAACTCGCTATAATCCGTGTCAAACTCTTCCTTACGATGCACCACTGCCGCTCCCGGCACACGGATAGCAACGGGATATTCCGTCTGGCGGACAGCCCATTCCAACATAGCAAAATACTCTTCGGAACACGTAGGAGCCAGATAAACCATATTCGGGATGTTGCTGATAAGCGGAATATCGAAGAAACCCAGATGAGTCACATCGTTCATTCCGGCTACTGTCCCCATAAACACAGTGATCACCGCCGGATTTCCATTGATACACAAATCCTGAGACAACTGGTCATAGCAACGCTGGACAAAAGTACTGTAAACCCCGTACACCGGACGTCCGCCACCGGCAGCGATACCCGATGCCAATGCCACGGCATGTTCCTCGGCAATACCTACATCCACAAACTGACGCCCTGCCTGTTTCCGGCGTTCAGGAGTAAAACCTATCACAGTAGGAGTACCCGAGCTGATGGCAACAACCGTGTGGTCCTCCTTCATTTTCTCCAACAAAAACTTCCCGGTCAGGCTATGGTAATCCTCCATACCGCTGCAATCCACCTTCGGCTTACCCGTTTCCAGATCGAAAGGCATCTCCCAATGAAATTCCTCCCGGTCGGCTTCTGCCGGAGCGTATCCCTTTCCTTTCTGTGTGTGAATATGAACCACTGTGGGACGTGATGTATCTTTCACCTTGGCAAAAGCCGCAACCAAAGACGGAATATCATTCCCCTCTCCCACATAAAGATAATCCAACCCCAGAGAACGGAAGAAATTACAGGACGACCGTCCCTCCGTATCGCGCAGTTCCTTCAGGTTCTGATAGAGCCCACCGTGGTTTTCGGCAATGGACATTTCATTATCATTAACCACTATAATAAGGTTGGTTCCCATTTCTCCCGCATTACTCAGACCTTCATAAGCTTCCCCGCCGCTGAGCGATCCATCCCCTATCACGGCAATGATATTCTCGTGTCCGCCTTTCAGATCTCTGGCTTTGGCAAGACCGCAAGCCAGACTGACAGAGGTGGAAGTATGGCCGATAGTGAAAAAATCGTGCCCGCTTTCCCGGGGATTGGTGTATCCGGACACCACATCATAATCCTCCGGATTCAGGAAAGCATCCTTACGCCCGGTCAGCATCTTATGTGTATAACTTTGATGGGATACATCATATACCATCTTATCCGTCGGTGAATTGAATACATAGTGCAATGCTATTGTAGCCTCCACCATTCCCAGATTAGGTCCCACATGCCCTCCGTGAGCACTTAACTTGGTCAATAATGCATTGCGGACTTCACCGGCCAACTGTCTTAACTGTTCCGCAGAAAACCGTTTTATGTCTTGCGGAGAATTTACTTGTTCAATATACATCGTTCTACCTATTTAAATGATTTCATCTGTTGTCTTACTTCATTCCGATGCGAACAAAGCCGCTTTCATTTCACAATGCAAAGATAAGCCAGACCCCATTCATTCTTTGTAGATAAATTACAGATAGAATTACCATTTTTACAGAAAGGAACTGTATCACAAAAACATGGTATTGCAACCCGGTTATCAATTCTGCGAGAGCCGGTAATCACTGGGGGCGACACCTGTTATTTTCTTGAAAAGCACACTGAAGCACTGCACATTAGGATAGCCTAACTTCCGTGCCACAGCAGCAGGCGTATGACCGTCCTGCAACAACATGTGCCTGGCTATATCCAGCCGCTTCAGTTGAAAATATTCCTCCAAAGTCTTGCCGGTTTCAAATCTCAGCAAATCATTGAAGTAAGCGACAGACAAATCAAGCTCTCCCGCCATATAGCCGGATGTGGGCAACTTGCCGCCTTGCAATCTTCCGGATGCGATATATTCCACAAACAAACGTTCCATGTTTTCCAAAAGAGCCTTGTTCTTATTCTCACGGGTAATAAACTGACGTTCATAATACCGGGTGCAATAATCCAACAGAAGTTCTATATGCCGGGAAAGAATAATACTGCTATGAGTATCAATGGGATGATGCAACTCATCCTCTATATTCGAGAGGCAACACGTCACTTTCTCTGTCTCACGCCGTGAAAGATGCAGCGCTTCTTCCTTGCGATAATGGAAAAAGGTATAATTTTTAATATGATTCTTCAGTGAGGTGCGGAACAACAGGTCAGGATGAAATGCCAAAAGATATCCTTTATCCGGCAACGTATTCTCCTTACTCATACGAAAGATCTCGCCGGGAGTGAGAAACACCATGGTAGCATTGGAGTAATCATAATATTTCCGTCCGCAGCAGCAACAACCGCTCGGACAATCCTCAATCAGCAAGACAGCATAGAATTCAAATTTCACCGCATCCTCTTCCAATGAAGGATTCTCCAGATTGATGATGCTCACCTGCGGATGCAATGTCTTGCAACCCAGACAGCGATTACATTCATATACAGTCCTCAAGTCCAACATAGTCTCTTTCATTGCTTGTTAAAACAGGATACTATAAAGGAAGGTTTTGTGTACGATATTCATTCGGTGTACAGCCCACACGCTTCTTGAACAACCGGCAGAAATGCTGCGGATATTGAAATCCCAGTGAATAAGCTACCCTGCTGACGGTTTCTCTCCTGTCGGACATCCGTTCTTTCGCCAGTTCTATCACTTTTTCCTGAATATATTCCTGTGGGGTCTTGCCGGTTTCCTTCTTGAACATATCCCCGAAGTAGTTGGATGAAAGGCACAGTTTGTCAGCAAAGTATTTCACGGTAGGCAATCCGTCACGCTCGGCAAGTTCGCCCTCAAAATAATCGTCAAGCAACCCTTCAAAGCGTGTCAACACATCACGGTTCGAATGACTGCGGGTGGCGAACTGACGTTCATAAAAACGCATACAGTAATTAAGAAGCAGTTCTATATAGTTTACCAGCAAGGTCTTACTATGCTTGTCCATCCCCCGTTCCAGTTCCATACGGATAATCTTCAGGCAATCTGTCATAATATTGCGCTCATCTTCCGAAAGGTGCAGCGCCTCGCTCACTTCATACGAAAAGAAAGTATATTTCTTTATTGTTTTTCCAAGCGTAGTCCCCCGTAACAAATCCGGATGAAAAAGAATTCCAAGCACATTCAACTGCACACGGTCGGTGGTCAATGTGGTTTCCGTTGTTTGTCCCGGAGCAAAACATACTACGGTTCCTTCCTGATAGTCATAACTCCGACGCCCGTACTTGATATCACAAGCTTTCTCCAATTTCAGATAAAGTGCATAAACACCATAGTTCCAGTGCACATAGTCCATCTGCCGGGTAGCTTTGTTCAAATCAATGACACTGACCAACGGATTCAGTGTTTCAAGTCCGTATAGACTGTTATATTGGTCCACACTGTCTAAATTTAATATTTTATCCATCATTCTAACTTGTTTAATGCCTGCTAAAATATAGCTTTTTCAGTTATTTGAATAATACGGTTACAAAAATAGGAGGTTATCCGGACAAGGTTATAACCCCAATTACGGATTATTTTACCTTAGTTACTGAATCTTATCCCATCCGGGAATAAAAAGAAGAGCCGGAATGTTCCTGCCGGACTACCCCTCCATATTATATGGCAGAATCTGTAATTAAGGTTAGGATACCCGTAATTTATCTACAAAGAACCCAAGCAAATATACCTAAATTTGCAACATCATAAAATATTAAAACGTATATTTGAACCAAATAACATAAATCGTATGAAAAGACTCGGATTATTTATGACGGTAATCATGATACTGTGTATTACCGTAAACGCACAGAAACAGAGCAACAGAACATTAGTAGCTTACTTCTCGGCAACAGGTACAACAGAGAAAGCCGCCAAACAGGTAGCGGAGGTGACAGGCGGAGCCCTCTACGAAATACAACCTGCAAAGAAATATACCTCCGCCGACCTGGACTGGCACGACAAATCCTCGCGCAGCAGTGTGGAAATGGCAGACGCCCTGTCACGTCCCGCATTGCGTTCCCAGCCCCAAAACTTGGCAACCTATGATACCATCTATATCGGTTTCCCCATTTGGTGGAACCTGGCTCCAAGAATCATCAACAGTTTTATAGAAAAAGGTGATTTCACAGGCAAGATCCTCATTCCATTCGCTACCTCGGGTGGAAGCCGCATTTCTAACGCCGAACAAGAATTAAAGAAAGCCTATCCCAACCTGAACTGGCAGAAAGGCAGGCTGATGAACGGTGCTACCAAAGAAGAGATTAAACAATGGACTAAAAAATAAATAGTATGAGAAAGAATTTAGGAGCAAAACCTTTTACCTATCCGCAACCGGTATTTATCATCGCCGCATACGATGAAAACGGTATTCCCAATGCCATGAATGCGGCTTGGGGCGGTATCAGTGAAATGAATGAAATCAGTATTTGTATCAGTGAAGGTCACAAGACAACGGCCAACATTCTGAAACGCAAAGCATTCACAGTGAGCATGGCAGAAGCCGGGCAAATCATCGCTTGCGATTATGTAGGCATTGTTTCGGGCAACAAGGTTCCGGACAAATTCGCCCGTGCGGGATTCCATGCCACCCGGTCGGAGTTTGTGGATGCCCCGCTGATTGATGAATTATCCGTAGCTGTGGAATGCAAGCTGAAGGATTACAATCCCGAAACCTGTATCCTGCGCGGCGAAATAGTCAATGTAAGTGTAGATGAACGTGCACTGGATAAGAATGGAAAAGTGGATGCCTCCAAAGTTATTCCCGTCATCTTCGACCCGTTCAATAATGATTATCTGAAAGTAGGAGAAAAAGTGGGTAATGCTTTCTCGGATGGCAAGGCCTTAAAATAACGGAATCCGATATGATACAAACAGCGGAGGCAGCTTCTTCCATACAGAACAAACTCCGGCAAACCGATTCCTAAGCTCTCACATCTTTGTGACTAAGCCTTTTTGAACGTATGATTTCTATCTCCCAAGCTTGCGGAGTTAAATCCATAGCCTTTGGAGTTATCTCCATAAGCTTTGGAGTTAACTCCAAAGGCTATGGAGATAGAAATCATAGGTTTAAAAAGGCTTAAGTGCAGGAATAAAAAGGCTTAACCATCCCCATAGTGCCCCCCAATGATTCCGCCAACATTTCTTCTTCAAACTTATCTATCAGCAAATCTCTATTATTTTTAGTTCCTGTTTAAATTTTCATCGGCAATATCCTCTGCTTTGCCGGCTTCCCGATTACGGCACATTCTGAATGATGCCTTATTCATTATTAAGCCTGATAAAAAAAGATTTCTATAATTATAGCAAGAAAAGACTTGTTTCTCCCGTTCAAATAAGTAACTTTGTACGGTTAAGTTTGGCTCCTCATGCCAGCTATCACTTTCAGTCCGTCTATGTAAAGCCTGAAAGCAAGATGAAGGAACTACTGTCAGGACAGCGTATTGTCATTCAGAGGATTATATTGACTGAAAGCACTGAAGGAAACTTTTAAATTAGATTTCCGGAGAGGAATAATTATATAATAAAAAATGAAAAAGGCCCAATTAATCGTAGCCGGCATTGGTCCCGGCTCACCTGAAGATATGACTCCCGCTGTAATACAAGCAGTAAAAAACAGCGATGTAGTAATCGGCTATAAATACTATTTCCAGTTTATCAAGCCCTACCTGGAACCGGGCACCGAATGTATAGACACCGGAATGAAACGTGAAAAAGCACGTGCCGAACAGGCTTTCGAGCTGGCGGAACAAGGAAAGACTGTATGCGTTATCAGCTCGGGAGATGCCGGAATTTATGGCATGGCTCCGCTGGTTTACGAAATGAAACGCGAGCGTGGCAGCCGGGTAGAAATAGAAGTATTGCCGGGTATCAGTGCTTTTCAGAAAGCGGCTTCCCTGTTAGGAGCACCCATCGGTCACGATTTCTGTGTGATTTCTCTCTCCGACCTCATGACGCCATGGGACCGGATTGAAAAACGCATCCATGCAGCCGCAACGGCAGATTTCGTAACGGCAGTCTATAATCCCAAAAGCGAAGGGCGGTATTGGCAACTCTACAGATTAAAAGAAATTTTTCTGAAAGAGCGTGAAGCCGAAACCCCGGTAGGCTTTGTGCGTCAGGCCGGACGTAAGGAAGAAACTGTGACAATCACCACTTTGCAAGAATTCGATCCCGAACAGGTGGATATGTTTACAGTGGTATTGATTGGCAACTCCCAGTCTTATTATCGGGAAGGGAAATTAATCACTCCGCGTGGTTATTACCGGGAAAAGACCACCGATGCGACAGGAATCGGTCAGGAAATTATGATAAACAGTTTCCGTACTATTGAGAAAGAATTGAAAAATAAAAATATTCCTTCGGATCACAAATGGGCGTTACTGCATGCCATCCATACCACAGCCGATTTCGAGATGGAAAACATATTGCATGTAGATCCTCTTGCCGTAGAATGTCTGTATAAAATATTGAATGAAGGAAAAGTACGTACAATTATTACGGATGTGACGATGGCTGCCGCGGGCATCCGTAAAGGTGCTTTGGAACGGATGGGCATCGGGGTGAAATGCTATCTGGGTGACGAACGCGCGGCAGCATTGGCAAAAGAAAAAGGAATCACCCGTACACAGGCCGGTATACGTATGGCAGCAGAGGAACATCCGGAAGCTTTATATGTATTCGGTAATGCCCCTACAGCATTGATGGAACTGTGTGACCTGATACGGAAAGAAAAAGCGCATCCATGCGGTATCATCGCTGCTCCGGTGGGCTTTGTGCACGTTTGCGAAAGCAAACACATGGTGAAACCTTTCAGCCACATCCCCAAACTGATAGTAGAAGGACGCAAAGGGGGAAGCAATCTGGCAGCGACTCTGGTAAATGCCATCCTTACTTTTGATGATGCGGAACAACTGAAACCGGGAAGAGATGTATAAGTCCATGCAAACATTCTATATAATAGGTATAAGCGATGACCGGAATCAATTTCTTTCTCCTGAAATCCGGAACTTGGTTTCTCAAGGGAAAGTCTTCTCGGGAGGAAAACGTCATCATGAACTGGTACACGCTTATTTGCCGGAAGATGCCGTATGGATAGACATCACCGTCCCGCTGGATGCGGTATTCTCCCGTTACGAGGAACATCCCGAAATAATTGTTTTCGCTTCAGGCGACCCGTTGTTTTTCGGCTTCGCCAATACCGTCATGAGAAAACTCCCGTCGGCAAAGATTATCTTATTCCCCACCTTCAACTCGCTGCAAATGCTGGCACACCGTATATTGCTCCCCTATCAGGAGATGCAGACCTTGTCGCTGACCGGACGTCCTTGGGATGCATTCAACTCTGCTTTAATCAGAGGAGATAAACTGATAGGCGTGTTGACCGACCGGGAAAAGACACCTGCCACCATTGCCGCCCGGATGCTGGAGTATGGATATGACAACTACCGCATGACCGTGGGGGAAGCATTAGGCAATGGCGAGGAAGAATCTGTACGTACATTCTCTTTAGAGGAAGCCTCCCAATCTGCTTTCCGCTTTCCCAATTGCCTGATACTGCAAAGAAACAAGGTGCATCCCCGTCCGTTCGGAATTCCCGAAAGTGAATTTCATTTGTTGAACGGACGCAACAAAATGATTACCAAAATGCCTGTCCGCTTGCTTACTCTCAGTATGCTGACATTAAGGGAAAAGAAATCATTCTGGGACATCGGTTTCTGCACCGGTTCCGTTTCCATAGAAGCCAAACTCCAATTTCCGGAGCTGAAAGTGACAGCATTCGAACAGCGTACGGAAGGTAAAGAGTTAATGGAACGCAACAGTCGTAAATTCGGCACGCCCGGCATTACAACCGTCATGGGTGATTTTCTGGAAACGGAACTCGGCGGGCTTCCCGCCCCCGATGCCGTATTTATAGGTGGTCATGGAGGAAAAATGATAGAGATTCTACAAAAAATCAAAGAAGTGCTGTTGCCTGACGGAGTCATTGTATTCAATTCGGTTTCGGAAGAGAGCAAGGCCCTGTTCACAAAAGGTATAACACAAATCAACAAGAAGGTAACACAGTGTACCCGTATTGCTGTGGATACCTTTAATCCGATAGAGATAATGAGAGCGGAATAAATGATTTAAAACAGATAACAAATGAAAGCAATCATACTGATATCAGAAGCCAGCCTGCCGTTGGCAAAAACACTACAAAGAGAGTTGCCGGATACCCTTATTTATACCAAAAACGAATGCGAAGGCTGTATTTCCATCACATCCTGCCATCGGTTCATAGAGGAGCATTTCAATGACTTCGACAGCATCATCTTTATTGGTGCCATGGGAATCTGTGTACGCAGCATTGCAGGATGCATAAAAAACAAATATAAAGATCCGGCAGTGGTCTGTGTGGACAGTACAGGGCGCTTTGTCATTTCAGTACTTTCCGGGCATGTGGGGGGAGCCAATGAACTGACCCGCCATATTGCCGCCATTACAGGAGGAGAAGCTGTGATTACCACCCAAAGTGACAATGCCGGGTTATGGGCACTGGACACGCTAGCTGAAAAATATGACTGGAAAATAACTGTTCCTCATGCTGAAATGAACAGACTGGTCACACTTTTTGTCAACCGGGAACCAACGGTGCTGCTGCTCGATATAAAGGATAAAGGTACGGAGTATCTGGAACGCACACTTCCCGCACACGTAAAAGTGTTCTATCATTTCGAAGACATACCCCAATCGGAATTCAAGTTGATTATTGCTGTTACACCTTATATATATAGTGCGGAGATTCCCATGCTCTGCTTCCATCCCGCTGTCCTCCACTTGGGAATAGGTTGCCGGAAACAATGCGATCCTTCGGGCATTGCGGAATACATAGAAGCCGTGATGCACAGACAAGGTTTGTGTCCGTTCTCTCTCGCCTCCCTCAATACCATCGAACTGAAAAAAGACGAGCCTCTGCTGGAAATCCTCCACCGGCGATGGGCCGATACGGAAACCCATATTTATCCTGCGGAAGAACTGAAAGATATCACAGTCCCCCATCCGTCTGAAAAGGCATTCGAAGTGACAGGCGTCTATGGAGTGGCCGAAAGCACGGCCTTGAAAAGCAGCGGTGAAGGAACACTTGTATTGGAAAAACAAAAGGGCATGCTGACAGAAGGAAATCACTTCACTTTTGCCATAGCCGTCAGTGCGACAGCCATGCGTGGCGGACATATAGAGATCGTGGGTGCAGGTCCCGGTGATCCCGAACTGATTTCGGTACGCGGAAAACGAATGTTGGAGAAAGCGGACCTTGTTCTGTATGCCGGAAGTCTTGTTCCCCGCGAATTGACCTTTTATGCTAAAGAAGGAGCGACTGTACGCAGTTCCGCCGGTATGGATTTGGAGGAACAGTTCGCCTTGATGAAAAAGTTTTATGATAAAGGATTGTTTATTGTACGCTTGCACACGGGAGACCCTTGCATTTATGGAGCCATCCAGGAACAAATGGCTTTCTTCGACCGCTACAAGATGAGTTATCATATCACTCCGGGGATCTCCTCGTTCCAAGCGGCTGCGGCAGCATTGAGGTCACAGTTTACCATCCCTGAAAAAGTACAAAGTATAATCCTCACCCGTGGGGAAGGCCGTACTCCGATGCCCGAAAAAGAACAATTACATAAATTGGCGCAATCGCAAAGTACAATGTGCATTTATTTAAGTGCGGGCATTGTGGAACAGGTACAGGAAGAGCTGATGCAGGCATACCCTCCCGAAACTCCGGTTGCCGCCTGTTATAAGCTGACTTGGAAAGAAGAAAAGATTTATCGCGGAGAGTTGAAGGATTTGGCTAAGATAGTACGTGACAATAACCTGACGCTGACTACCTTATTGGTAGTAGGCGAAGCAATAGACAACCGGAAAGGTCTGTCCCGGCTCTATGCGCACGAGTTCAAACACTTGTTCAGAAAATAAAAAAAGAATCATTCACATCCAGCCTATGATACTGATTTTAGGAGGAACCACCGAAGGACGCATCGCCGTGAAAGTTGCCGATGAAGCCGGAAAGCCCTACTTCTACTCTACCAAAGGAGAATGGCAGGAGATACAATGCAAGCACGGCATCCGTATCACTGGAGGAATGAACACGGAGAAAATGGAAAGTTTCTGCCGCCAAAACGACATCCGTTTATTGGTGGATGCTGCCCACCCGTTTGCCTCCCAACTCCACCGGACTGTGGATGAAACAAGCCGGACACTACATCTTCCTGTCATACGTTTTGAAAGGAAGTATCCTCCACGCACCGAAAACATCATCTGGTGTGAAGACTATACAGATGCCATTTACCGGTTAGAGAAAGCAGGAACCGATCATCTGCTGGCACTGACCGGAGTACAGACCATCGGGAAGTTACGCCCTTATTGGGAGAAACATACCTGTTGGTTCCGCGTACTGGAACGGGAAACTTCCATCACATTAGCCCAAGAACAAGGCTTCCCGAAAGAAAATCTGGTATTCTATCATGCCGGAGAATCCGAAGCTCTTTTATTAGAGACACTACATCCACAAGCCATTCTGACCAAGGAAAGCGGAGAATCCGGAGGATTTTCGGAGAAAGTGAAAGCGGCACAGGCTGCAAAAATCCCGGTCTTTGCTATAAAACGCCCTTCCCTTCCCCGGCATTTCATGATCGTTACCGGTGAATATGGATTGAGAAAACAGATAGAAAAGAACATCCCTGCTTTTTACCCGTTGAGAAGCGGCTATACCACAGGGGCCTGCGCTACTGCAGCTGCAAAAGCAGCATTGACGGCTCTGATTTTAGGGGAAGAACAGAAAATGATATCCTTCCGCCTTCCCGATGACGAGGAAATGACCTTACCGGTATCCCATACAGAAATAGAAAAGAACAGTGCCACCTGCACCGTTGTTAAAGATGCGGGAGATGATCCGGATGTCACTCACGGCGCATCCATTGTGGTAACGGTAAGTTTTAGCAATCACCCGGACATCCGTTTCCTGCAAGGTGAAGGAGTGGGACGAGTCACCCTTCCGGGGCTGGGATTGGAAATCGGGGAACCCGCCATCAATCGCATCCCCCGACAAATGATAATGAAAGAATTATCGGCGCTTTATGATAAAGGGCTGGATATTACCATTTCCGTTCCCGGAGGAAAAGAGTTGGCACAACGTACTTTCAATCCTAAACTAGGAATTGTGGATGGCATTTCCATAATTGGAACTTCGGGCATTGTCCGTCCTTTTTCTTCAGAAGCTTTTGTCGAGGCTATCCGCAGGGAAGTGGAGGTTTGTGTGGCTGTGGGCTCATCCAGACTCATCATTAATTCGGGAGCAAAAAGCGAACGTTTTGTGAAGAAGGAGTATCCGGGGTTACCTGCTCAGGCTTTTGTACATTATGGAAATTTTATCGGGGAGACACTCAAGATAGCTGCCAAGCTTAAGGTTCCATTGGTTACTTTAGGCATTATGATAGGCAAAGCGGTGAAACTGGCCGAAGGAAATCTGGACACACATAGTAAGAAAGTAGTGATGAATAAAGAATTCCTAAAACAAGTGGCAATGGAAGCCGGATGCTCTCCGGATGTTGAAAGCATGATAGAAAGGTTGACATTAGCCCGTGAATTATGGACATTGCTGTCTGAAGAAGACTGCGGAAAGTTCTTTCCGTGTTTGTTGGAACATTGTTTTGCACATTGCGTCCCCTTGTTGCCCGAAGGAAAATTAACAATCCTCTTGATTGATGAAGAAGGGAATATTCCTTTCAGGATACAATAACTGATTATTTAAACGCTGCTAAACGGAAGCTAATATAGCAGTGACTTGTTCTAACAATTCCTCTATGGTATCTACCTTTATCGTCCTCCCGGCTACCGGGTGGATAATATATCCATTGGTAGTCATATCTCCCGTTTCAATATAAAAATCGGACTCAACACGCCGGCTTGCCAGAATACCATTCCGCTGCAAAGCTTTCCGTACCATCGCATACTTATTCCCATGTCCCACCAGACGGACTTCTTTTTCAAACTCATTGTCAATGCGGAACAGTCCGGTTTCCATATCAAAAACAATACCCTTACGAGAGAAAAAATTACTCAGGCATCCGTCTATGGAAAGATCTTCAGGAGTTCCTATAGTCACTCCATTGGCTTTATCCATCAGCCAAATCTTATCAGCAATCTGCAAAGCTAACTCTAAATCATGGGTGGAAAGAAAAATCGTCTTGTTGGTAGAACGTGACAAATGATGAAGCAATTGCATAATCTCCACTTTACTGGGGAAATCAAGAAAAGCAGTCGGCTCATCCAGAAAAATCACCGGGGTTTCCTGTGCCAACGCCTTTGCGATCATTACTTTCTGACGCTCACCGTCACTCAAAGTATGTACCATCCGGTATTTCAAATCCTCAATCCTTACCAACGCAATGGCATCGTTTACTGTTTTCTTGTCCTCCTTGCTTAAATTTCCCCAGAAACCGGTATAAGGACTGCGCCCCATACCCACCAGTTCTTCTACGGTCATGTTCCGCAGGCTGCATTTTTCGGTCAATACCACTCCGATAACTGTCGCCAACTGTTTATCGGTGTAATCCGTCAGTTTCTTTCCCATTATTTCTATCTCTCCTCCTACAGCCGGCTGAAAGGCAGACAAAGTACGCAATAAAGTAGATTTCCCTACTCCATTCGCACCCAAAAGACAAGTCAGTTCCCCACTGCGGATAGTAGCATCAATGTCCTTCGCTACAATCTTGGTCCCCCCCTTACCGGGGTAACCGGTAGTCAGTTTCCGAATATGTATAGTTTCTTGATTCATCATTACTCATTCATTTCATTGCGACGTTTATTGAATAAAACCGACATCACTACCGGAGCGCCTACCAAAGCCGTCACCGAATTTACCGGCAATGCACCTTCGAAACCGGGCATACGGGCAATCAAATTACATACCAATGCCAATGACGCACCTGCCAGTAAAGAAGCAGGCATCAGAATACGATGATCGGATGTGCGGAACATTCCCCTGCAAAGATGCGGAACGGCCAGCCCCAGAAAAATAATCGGACCGCAATATGCGGTAACAATAGCTACCAATACTCCCGAACAAGTAATGACAAGCAGACGGGCACGTTTTATATTCAATCCGAGATTCCGTGCGTATGCATCTCCCAGCAACAAAAGATTCAATGTTTTGACAAGCAGGAAGGAAAGTGGCAACAATACCACCATGATACATATAAATAAAGTCATCTGATCTCCCGATACACGGGCAAAACTTCCCAGCCCCCAAATGACATATGCACGAATATCCTCCTCCACACTGAAAAATTTCAGCACACCGATCACCGCATTGGCTATATAACCAATCATCACACCGATAATCAGCAAAGTAACATTGCCCCTTACTTTTTGGGAAACGAAAACAATAAGTGCCATAATGGAAAGTGAACCTGCAATAGCTGCTATGGTAAGGGCTATTTCCCCCATAAAGCCTAGCTTGCTCAAAGCAACGCCACCCAAACTACCCGAAAGAAGCACCACAAAAGCAACTCCCATACTGGCTCCCGAACTGATGCCCAGTACCGACGGACCGGCCAAAGGATTGCGAAAAACAGTCTGCATCTGTAAACCGCTGACAGAGAGCCCCGCCCCCGCCACCAATGCAGTAAGCGCCTGTGGTACCCGTGATTTCCAAATAATATTTTGCCAGATAACAGACTCATTCCCTGTTCCCCAAAGGATATTCCACACAGCACGAAGCGGTATGGAAACAGAACCTAATACCAGATTCAGGAAGAAAAACAGAAAAATAGAAGCCATAATTAACAGCATATAAAATGCAACAGGTCGTTTCATATACTATTTTTCTATTTAAGCAATTCATAATATCCCGGTTGGTGGCCGGACAAAAGCTGCGGATGAAAGATTTGAATCAAATCTGCCAAAACAACTTCCGGTTCTGTAGGCATACTCTCATAAAAAGGTTTTTCACGCATGTTACAATAAATCACCCCTTTCTCTTTGTATGCTTTAAAATCAACATAACGGGCATCTTCTTCTTTCAACGTGTTATAAGAAAATTTTCCTTGATAGCTATTCACAATACGCCAATAATCGGCACCGGCCGCTTGGCTGTAGACTGTTTCAAAATCGAGGGTGACCCCTCCAGACCGTTCATCGTCTTTCAAAAAATAATCGGCACCGGCATCTTTAAACAATTGTGCGAGAAAACTCCTCCCTCCTACAGCATACCAATTGCCGCCCCGCAATTCCCCACTGAATACTACCGGGCGTTTTGTCACCCGGCCGGTCAGTTCCTTCAGCTCGTTATATCTTTTCTTAATAGCGGCAAACTGCTCATTAGCTTTATCTTCTTTTCCCAATAACAAGCCCACAAACTTTATCCATTCAGCCTGTCCCAAAGGAGTCATTTCCTTATATCCCAAATGCGGCATCAAAGGAATGCCTACCTCTTTCAAAGCATCGTATCCCCCTCGTTTAAAAGGAGAGATCAAAATCAAATCCGGGTTTACACTCATAATCACCTCATTATCGAAATTCCCTTCAATACCTATCTTATGAATGCTTCCTTCTTTCAAACGATCATTTATTTTCTTGTTAAACAAATGGCGTGTACTGGTGATACCCACCACTGCATCCAGCTCTTCCAACTTGATAAAATTGGAAAGTTGCAGGGAAGTCATGCAGATAACGCTTCGTATGGGAGTTTCAATAACTGTATAATCCGCAGGTATGTTTTCCGCTTCCACACCTCTTGGCACCAAAGCATAATGAAAAGACTGACTTTCTTTATTCTGAGGGTCCTGAATGTCAAGCAGACAAGCCTGATCCGTATAAGTTATTTTAAACCCTTGGGCATATTCCGGAATAATCTTCACAATAGAAGAATCTGTCAATGTCTTATGTTCCAAATTCCCGGAACCCTGTTTGTGCTTACTTTGGCAGGCTGTAACAGTCAATAATAACAAGAGCCCCGAAGCCAATATTAGTTTTTTCATGTTCTTTTCTGTTTTTCAGCCAACAAAGGTAATCAATTCTCTTGCTTTATACAGAATTTTTCAGCACTTTTGCGTGCTTAAAAACTGTAAATACCCACAAAAGATGAGTCATCCGATCTATTTTGTTTCTTTAGGACCCGGTGATGCCGAACTGATTACATTAAAATCATTGCATGCTTTACAACAAGCAGACATAATATATTGTCCATCAACGGTTCGGGAACCAGATAAAATTTTGTCACGTGCCGCCACCCTGTTACATAAGCTAGACATCAAAGGAGATATACACCTATTCTCACTCCCGATGAGCAAAGACAGGACAAAAGCAATCAAAGTCTATCGGCAACTTTTCGAAAAAATGAGGCTGGAACAAAAAGCAGGAAAACGGTTGGCGGTAGCAGTAGAAGGCGATGCGGGAATTTACGCCTCCGTTCACTATGTACTGGATCTCCTCGAAGAAAATGGAATCCCCGTAGAGCAACTTCCCGGTATTCCTTCATTCATCGCTGCGGAAGCTGCCGCAAAACTACATCTCATCAGCCAAAAAGAAAGACTGGTCATTATTCCGGGCAATATTACTTCGGATGAACTGGACATGTATCTTAGCCATCATCATGTGCCGGTTATCATGAAATTATCTCAATGTGCGGATATAGTACAGGATTACATGGAGTCCCACCCCCAATACAGTTATCATTATTTTGAAAATATATCGACAGCCGAAGAATATCATTCTTCCCATCAGGCGGAACTGAAAAGAAGAGTATTTCCTTATTTTTCCCTAATGATCATCTTTAACGAACAGATACGGAAGGACAATAGTTCAAAATAGCGTTCAGAATACCTTCAATATTTACATCATCTTTCTTGATAACTAAAAAATTGTGGTACATTCCTTCTTTCTGGTAACGGATCACAATCGACTTGAGTTTACCAGACTTTGTGTACTCCTTTTCTATCTCTGTGATGTTTTGCAAAGGAAAAACATGCTGAGGCTTCATCCCTCTTATAGCTAAGGCAAAAGAATCAGGAGTAATAGTATAAACAGACAATAACCTTACCCCCATTATCAGCAGAGAAGGAGTCAAGACCAGCAAAGATGCATATCTTCCATGCGCTATAAAAAGGCATGTACACGCCACCAACATAATAGCAATAACCGTCCAAACCCATAAAGGATAGCTGGGTCTGAATTCTTGTTTCTCCATAGGCCACATCTATTTTGTATAGTTACAAAAATAGGGAGATTCAGTTTAATAACCCAAATCTCCCTCAAGGAATTTATAAACTATTTCTAACAATTAATCTAGAGAATACCCTTTACTGTTTCCAGCATACCCTTTTCTTGAATAGAGTCAAGATCAGCTTTCACAGCTGCGGTCAAACCCGGAATGTTGTTCAAGTTCTCACCCCAAATAGATTCTGCAGCCAACACGCCTTCCGCCACTTTCTGAGTGCAGCCTGTAGCCCAAAGTTCTTTCAGCAGATTCATGATTTCAGGAGCATCGTTCGGAACAATCTCAGCACCGTCAGCACGAACACCACCTTTATAATAAGTGATGATAGCCGCCAGTCCCAATACCAAGCCTTTAGGCAACTCACCCTTACGTTCCAGATAAACTTTCAAACCCGGGAGGTCGCGAGTCTCATATTTAGGAAATGAATTCAGCATGATAGAAGTCACCTGGTGATCAACAAACGGATTGTTGAAACGCTCCAAAACATCTTCCGCAAACTTCTTCAATTCTTCTTTCGGCAGGTTCAGGGTTTCCATCAACTCATCGAACATAACTTTATGAATGTATTTACCTACCACTTCATGCTCGCAAGCCTCGCGCACAATGTTGATTCCAGACAGATAGGCTACCGGAGACAGCACTGTGTGAGGACCGTTCAACAAAGTAACTTTTCTTTCGTGATAAGGAGCTTCAGACGGAACAAACAATACATTCAAACCGGCCTTGTCGGCAGGGAATTCCTTGGCGATCTCCTGCGGAGCTTCAATTACCCACAAATGGAAGATTTCTGCCTGTACCACCAGATTGTCATCATACTGCAATTTTTCTTTAATAGCAGCGATATCTTTGCGGGGGAATCCCGGTACAATACGGTCTACCAAAGTAGCGTAGACACCACAAGCTTCCTCAAACCATTGCTTGAAGTCTTCACCCAGGTTCCACAATTCAATATATTGATAGATGGTTTCTTTCAGTTTATGACCGTTCAGGAAAATCAATTCGCAAGGGAAGATTATTAAACCTTTGCTCTTATCGCCATTGAACGTTTTATAACGGTGATACAACAACTGAGTCAGTTTGCCCGGATAAGATGAAGCAGGGGCATCATCCAGCTTGCAGGCAGGATCAAAAGCGATACCGGCCTCTGTCGTATTAGAGATAACAAAACGCATTTCCGGCTGTTCCGCCAATTTCATAAATTCATCATTCTGAGAATAAGGATTCAAAGCACGGCTGATCACATCAATTTTTGTCAGGCTGTTTACCACCTGTCCCTTATCCAAACCTTGCAAGTTTACATGATACAGACAATCTTGTGCGTTCAACATGTCAACCATGCCTTTTTCAATAGGTTGAACCACCACCACACTGCTGTTGAAATCAGTTTTTTCGTTCATGTTGTAGATAATCCAATCCACAAACGCACGAAGAAAGTTACCCTCACCAAATTGAATGATTCTTTCGGGACGTTGAGTCTTTGCTGCTGTCTCCTTGTTTAATGCTTTCATATTTTTAATTATATTATGTGTTTATCCATACCTGTACTTATCGAAGACGAATCAGATTTTATTGTGTACTCATAGTATTCATGCTTTCTCTTAAACGGTAATATATATTTAAGTTTTTATATATCATCATTGATCCAAGCATTTAAAATCTTTAAATCTTCGCCGCAAAGATACAAATAATTTTGTTATTCCAAATAAAATTTCTACTTTCGTGTTCGATAACGGTTAATAAATCTAAAGAGATGCTCTTTGACATCTTTTTTAGAATGAGTTTTTACTGAAAGTCAAAATAAACAACAATTATATAGATATAAAAAGACTACTTATGAAAAACTTTATGGATGAAAACTTCCTGCTTCAGACAGAAACTGCGCAGAAGTTGTATCATGAACATGCGGCTAAAATGCCTATTATCGATTACCACTGCCACCTGATTCCCCAGATGGTTGCTGACGACTATCAGTTTAAGTCACTGACAGAAATCTGGTTGGGTGGAGACCACTATAAATGGCGTGCCATGCGTACCAACGGTGTGGACGAGCGTTATTGTACCGGTAAAGACACCACAGACTGGGAAAAATTCGAAAAATGGGCGGAAACAGTTCCTTATACCTTCCGCAATCCATTATACCATTGGACTCATTTGGAATTGAAAACCGCATTTGGAATCAATAAAGTATTGAATCCGAAAACAGCCCGCGAGATTTTTGATGAATGTAATGAAAAGCTTGCCAAACCGGAATACTCCGCACGAGGCATGATGCGTCGTTATCATGTGGAAACCGTTTGTACAACCGATGATCCAGTAGATTCATTGGAATATCACATCAAAACCCGTGAAAGCGGATTCGAAATTAAAATGCTTCCCACTTGGCGTCCAGACAAGGCTATGGCAGTAGAAGTTCCTGCTGATTTCCGTGCTTATATGGAAAAATTGTCTGCTGTAAGCGGTGTCACGATCTCTTCTTTCGATGACATGGTAACTGCTTTGCGGAAACGTCATGACTTCTTTGCTGAACAAGGTTGTAAATTGTCTGACCACGGAATTGAAGAGTTTTATGCTGAAGACTATACTGATGCTGAAATCAATGCTATATTTAATAAAGTATATGGTGGTACAGAACTGACCAAGGAAGAAATTCTGAAATTCAAATCAGCCATGCTGATCGTATTTGGGGAAATGGATTGGGAAAAAGGCTGGACCCAGCAGTTCCACTATGGAGCAATCCGCAACAACAACACCAAGATGTTCAAACTTCTGGGACCTGATACTGGTTTCGATTCAATCGGTGAGTTTACCACCGCCAAAGCGATGGCAAAATTCCTTGACCGCCTGAATACAGAAGGAAAACTGGCCAAAACTATCCTTTACAACTTGAATCCTTGCGCCAATGAAGTAATTGCTACCATGTTAGGCAACTTCCAGGACGGTACAATTCCAGGCAAAATTCAATTCGGTTCTGGATGGTGGTTCCTCGATCAGAAAGACGGTATGGAAAAACAGATGAACGCACTGTCATTGTTAGGCTTGTTGAGCCGCTTCGTAGGTATGCTGACAGATTCTCGTTCATTCCTGTCTTATCCGCGTCACGAATATTTCCGTCGTACTTTGTGCAACTTGTTGGGTAATGATGTGGAAAACGGCGAAATCCCTGCTTGCGAAATAGAACGCGTCAATCAGATGGTGGAAGATATCTGCTATAATAATGCCAAGAAGTTCTTCCAATTTTGACAACCGTCAGAGTGCTGAATATAAATAAATGAGGATGGAACAAATGTGTCTGCAAAAGTTTTCACTTTTTGTTCCATCCTCATTCCAGTTATAGCAATTCTTCTATAGCCTCCGTTATTTCCTTGTCGGTCTTTCCCATGCCATATCCTCGAATGACTTTCCGTATAATCCGTTCTTTATCCAAAATAAAAAAGTACGGAGCCGCCCCACCCGTCCGGTAATCTTCTATCACTTTATCATCTCCATCCAAAAACATATAATTCAATTCCTTTCTCTTTGCATAATTCTGAAGTGAATGCATCCGGCTCCAACTTTCAATGGCTACCAATTCAAAATCTTCTTCTTGGTACTTTCTTTTCAGTTCTTTCAGAAAAGGGATAGAAGCCTGGCAAGCTCCGCAACCTATTCCTGTTATATTTACCAAGATGACCTTACTTTTCAAATCACTCAATGACACGGGACTCTCCTTTATATCATTCAATGTCCATTCTGGTGCTTTCTTACCCGTCAGATTAGCGGCCATATTCCTGGAAGGAACGCCATAATCATATTTTTTTGTTTCATAACCTTGCGGAACATAATCGAAAACATCAAACCTGTCAATTGTTTCTTTGTTTATTTCCACATTACAGCAAGTTTCCACCGATATATCATGGGACATCGCTCTCCGTTTCTTATAAGGCAAACCATTCGACTTGTGAATCCACAGTTCATAAATAGAGGTCGGCTCTACATAAAAAGGAGGTGGAGGCATGTGATAAGCTTTACCAAAGAACTCCACTTGTGTATCTTCGTTTATGACAAGTTTAAAATGAAAATAATCCCCACAATCTTCCAATGTGGTAGCTATGCTGTCTTCTGTTTCCAAAGCATACCTGACAATATTCTTGCAATAATTAAAGAAAGGTGGGGTCAACGGTCTGAAAGGCAACGGCCTGGTGGTAAAATTATCGATTTTTATTTCCTTGACAGCATGATTCACCAACACACGTACTTCACCATTATAACCGAATTGGAACTCTTTACCATCATCTGTTCCCAAATTCACAAAACTTGCCCCTATCGTAGAATCCGCCGGATTATCGAACTCTTTCACCATATATTTTCTAATACTGGAAGGAATTGTATCACCAGGATTCCAGACTTCGCCCTCTACTTTATACGTTGCTGACTTAATCTGCTCTAAATTATCCCACACCTTTTTCAAATACTCTCTCTTGTCATCTTGGCCATTCACCACATACACCGGCAATAACAAGAGAAAAAATAAAACAGCTTTTGTTCTCATACGTTTCTTGCTTTTATTGATTCGCAAAATATTTTGTTGACGCAAAGAAGAAGAAAAGCCTGTATCTCTGCAAAATATTTATCTGAACTCTTTCTGAATTTTCTCCTTTTTCAGAAAAAGATCAGATAAAACACCTGTTTTTTCCTTAACGTTATTTACTTTTGCATTCAAAATTCATACGATGAAAAGGGCAAAAACACACATTATCTTATTTATGGCAGTCACCACCACCGTTCTATATACTGTTTATATCGCTTTTCATAATAGTACCGAACGAGTAAACACCCAAATAGACCACGCTTTCAAATCCGCCATTACGGAAGATTACAATGAAAGACTTTCCTATATCAGCTATTATCATCCCGAACCTACAAACTGGGATATAAAGATGTATACTATCGCTCCCAGCCTACATCAAAAAGTAAAAAGCTACACCATAAGAACCAGACAAGGAAAAACAATCTATACCTTTAAAGACAGCCTGGACGAGCAGACCGCCAAACGTATGCTGAACCAATACATTCTATCCCAACTAAAACCCATAAAGCCCGATGAATTAAATGCAACCTTTAGAAAGATATTATCCGATCATGACATAACCGGCAGGACCGGAACTATTTATTATAACAAATCCATTTCCCAACACAGTGACCAAAGTTCTGCAATTCCCCGAACGGCATACAATACTCCCCGATACATAGTAGATATCACCCAAAACATCAAGGTACAAGCATGGGTAAACTATGACTTCAAAACCATTTTACGACACATAGACAACACTCTCTTTTGGCTCATCGGACAATTGATGATTCTTATTTTCATACTCATTTTTCTTAAAAAGGAAAAGGATACCCAAACACTCCTTACTCTTATGAACATAGACATGGAGAAACAAGAGTTGTATATAGGAAACAAAAAGTGCAACATTCAGAAATTAGACCTCACTTTACTAAATATGCTTTATGAAAAAGCAGGAACTTGCGTAAGTCGTGAAGAAATAAAAAAGAGTTTCTGGCCTACGGATGATAATGCCAATGAAAAAATAGATGCACACATCAAATCAATCCGGAAAGTTTTAAAAGAATTCCAAGAATATAAATTAATAACAGTCAGAGGAAAGGGTTATTATCTACGTATTCCATAATCCAGATTCCAGGCATTCTTTTAAAACAATATCCGCTAAATCATCTTTCTGAAAAAGCCTGTTTCTATTTTATTTCCTCCTTTTTTTATGTATATTTGCGGCTCTTTTAACACAAAAAACGTGGGGATTCACTAGAATTGGGAGAGCAACAAAATGAAAATCAAATTTATAAGTCTCGCAAGCGGAAGTAGCGGCAACTGCTATTTTCTCGGAACAGACAGATATGGCATATTGGTGGATGCAGGCATTGGCATCCGTACAATAAAAAAAACATTAAAAGAACTTGGAATCGGACTGGATATTATCCGGGCAGTATTCATAACACACGATCATGCCGACCACATCAAAGCAGTAGGGCATTTAGGAGAGAAATTTGGAATTCCTGTTTACTCTACTCCGGAAGTACATGCAGGAATCAACAAAAGTTATTGCATGACCGAGAAATTATCGACCTGCGTACACTACCTGCACAAAGGTGAGACAATGGAATTGGAAGATTTCGCAATTACTGCCTTTGAAGTGCCTCACGACGGAACTGACAATGTTGGCTATTGCATAAATATAGACGGTAAAATATTTTCTTTCCTTACTGACTTGGGGCATATCACTCCCACTGCCGCCGAATATATATGTAAAGCAAACTATTTGGTATTGGAAGCGAATTACGATGAAGAGATGTTGAAAATGGGACCTTATCCCCAATATTTAAAAGAACGTATTGCCGGGCCTAATGGACACATGAGTAACCGCGAAACCGCCGATTTTTTGGCAGAAAATATCAATGAAAATCTTAAATATATTTGGCTTTGTCATCTTAGCAAAGACAATAATCACCCCGAACTGGCATATAAGACAGTAGAACTCTCACTACGAAACAAAGGGATTATCGTTGGCAAAGATGTGCAAGTCATTGCCTTAAAGCGGAATACGCCTTCAGATATTTATGAGTTTGAATAAATTTCGATGAAAAGGTGAAAAAATGATGCAAAATGTTGGATGTTTAAAAGAAAACACCTACCTTTGCAACCGCAAATCAGAAAAGAATGCACTCTTAGCTCAGTTGGTAGAGCAACTGACTCTTAATCAGTGGGTCCAGGGTTCGAATCCCTGAGGGTGTACGAAAGGAGTAACAAAAGTTATTCCTTTTTTGTTATAAGTCCATCAAACAAAAGCGGCTACCCCTCCCGGGCCACCGCTTTAAAATACAAATGAGCGTACAGCCATCAATGACTGCACAAGGAAAATCAGTTATCTTATATTTTTAATAATTCGCTAAGTCTGCTCAAAACTCCCATATCCAAATCCTTTAACTCAATAACATTTAATGTATCTGTAATATAAAGGTCATTGCCTAAAAATAAATATTTTGCATGGAATATCCTATTATTATAAGAGAAATCCAAAGCTATCTCTCTGTCATTCTTTTTATTGCATAATTCTTTAATTCTATTTATAACATACGATTTTTCCATAACAAATAATATTACAGCACTTTTTTACAATTAATCTGCTACAAAGATAAAAAACACCTTATTAAACTTCACATTATTTATAGAAAAGTTATGTGAAAGTTATTAACAATTTTATTAAATTCAACCCATTAAATGGACAATTAAAACAATATCAGCAATCCATCTGAGTTCTATTTATCCTATATACATACCCTTTTGGCTTTTTCATCATTATAGCATAAACTTAAACAATAGAAATCTACAAGCAAGCATCTCCTACCGGAATGTCAAGTTTCTCTAAAGGGGAACGTATAAAAGATATATCTAAAAATAGTTCTTGAACAGACTGAAAATATTTAAGAGAAAAAATCAAGAAGATTGGAAATGAAATAGCTTCCTTAACAACAAAGCAGAGAACAACAAGGATTTAATTCACATAATACAATCCAAACAGGCAACCTTCCAGCTGCCTGTTATACTTCTATTTATCTTTAACATCTCCCTTTATAGGAGTCAGAGTTATTTTAGCCCCCTCAACCATCGGAGTTAATATATCAAAAATAACCTGTTTGTATTCAGATAAAGCAATACTCAATAATAGCTCCTCTTTTCTTATTTTATCCGCCAAAGCATTATTATCCTTTTTATATGATTGATCCTGCATATACAGCCGGTAAGTCTTATAGTTCTCATAAAATGCAGAAATCGACCGGAACAAACGGCCATAATTTTCCTTCAGATTCTGACGGTCATTCTCGTTGAAGTAATTTCCCGGATTAGAAACAAACACTGTATCTTGAACAGAAACCACAGGCTGTGATACCACAGGCAGAGAATCTACCGGCATCTTCTGATCCAAGTAGCCCAGCACCGCTTTTATCTCATTCTCATTAACTAAGTCTTTCAAGATTTTCAATGAGGTATCATAATACTTCATCACTTCATTCGCATTCTCCACACTCATGCTACTGCTATCCATAACATGACTACTCTTGGAAGCACCGGAACAAGAGGACATGGAGAGGGCGCAAAGAAATACACCATACAATAATAAATTCTTCTTCATACTGTCAGTATTAAATTATAATACCTTGATAACAATATGAAATGCTAATTGCTCACGCTCCTGCCCCGTTTTTTTCCAAATTGCTCTTAATTTTCTCTAACAAATAAAGACATCCCTGCATTTTAGGATTTTCGTAACATACATAGGCCTGCTCAAACAGCATATCTACCGTATCCTTTAAATTAGGAGTAAAAGCAGCCTTATCTATCTGCATTGTTGGAGGAAGTGATTGAGAATCAAACCATTTTTTCAACTCATTAACCTCCTCCTCAGTATATGTTCTCTTTCTTTCTTTCATCATATTATATATTTTTCTTTAAAATGGATAACCTACTGCAAAGTGAAAAGCAAAATCACGGCTAAAGCGCGGTCGGATAACAGGATATCGTTTTTTACCTGTTTCCACAGGATTTATGGCCTTCATGCCACCATCAAAACGCAAAATCAAATAATCCAGATCAAAACGGATTCCCAAACCGTATGCTACAGCTATCTGTTTATAAAACTCGTTAAATTTGAATAAACCACCTTCCTGTCCGGAGTCATCACGAATAGTCCAGATATTACCGGCATCCACAAAAGCCGCTCCATTCAATTTCCAAAACAAATGAGTACGATATTCTATATTCAAGTCCAATTTAATATCACCAGCCTGATTGATAAAGTCCATTCTCCCATCCTCACTACCTTTATAAACACCAGGCCCCAAAGAACGCACAGACCACCCACGTACACTGTTCGCGCCACCGGAAAAATATCTCTTTTCAAAAGGAAGCATTTTGGAGTTACCATACGGATAGGCCACCCCCACTCCTATATGAAACACAAATGAGTTACGCGGATCTATCATGAAATTCTTTGCAAAATCAAAATCTGCTTTCACATATTGAGCAAAAGGAATATTTGCCAGCACATAATCTTCTCCATCTTTCGGATTAGGGTGAACCAATTTGGAAGCAACATATAGTAAATTACCAGCCTCTTCAATATTGGCACGAATAGAATAGGAATTTTTAGTAGGTGTACGCATCATGGCGTTTCCTGCACTGTTATAGGTAAAGCTGTACCCTGTACGCACAACAAGCTGATTTTCATAACTGGCTTTCAAAGCTGAATTCCTCAGACTCATGCTGTCCAAATATTCCTGAAAAGCCGATGACTTTCTAGGCATATATACATAATTGACATCTACCAAATCCAAACGGTGTTGCATACGTTTCCTGTCAGTCCATTTATAACTCCATGAAGCAGAAGCCAGTGTACGCGAGAATTCCGGACGAACTTGCGATGTGAACTTTAAGCCGACCTCTGAAGTAGCTCTAATTTTCTTTTTAAAATTCGATGATAGAAAAGGAAACATGAACTGAGGGAAATTCAAGCTGCTTTCTATCCCATACTCCATGTAATTATCATTCACATAATCCTGTGAAGCCACCCCCAATCCCGTAATGGCCTCATAAGCGCCACGTACTTTCATCATAAAAGTTTCGGAACCTTTGAATACATTGCGGTGCTGAAAAGAAACCGAGGCAGCCGCTCCCAAGTCACCAGCCGAATTAGTTCCTTCTACTTCAAACGCCATGGATTTATTTTTGTTCTTTGCCAAAAATACGTACGCGTCCAGTTGCGTACCATTTTCTCCATTCACTTCACGAAAACGAATATTAGAGTATTTCAAGGCACGCAAACGCCCCAGATTGGAATAGGTGTTTTGCACATCCTGTTCACTATACAGTTCTCCCGGACGGATACGATTGAAATCAACCAACACTTGCGGACGGAGAAAAGCCTTTCCCTTGTAATACATACTATATCCTTTGTATCGCAAAGAGTCAAATTCTTCCAAAGTTCCTTCCTGCACCGACATGATTTCATCATCCGCCAGAAAGTTCACCTCCCCCACCTTGTATTGTCTATGCTTCCGCGGCAAATCTTCTTTTCTACGCTGATAAGGAAGTAATCGTAGAGTCAAATCCACCCAATAGGTATTTCTAGCCGTATCCGCCTGATAGACCAAAAAATCCTTGTTGAACTTATAATACCCCTTATTTTGCAATAATTTGGTAATCCGCTGCCGTTCAGTATCCAGCACATTCACATCAAACAACATACCGGGCGCCAACAAACTTTGGGCAGAGTCCTGCCGCATGTAGTTACTGATAACCAAATCATCTATATCATACACCACATGACGTACCCTATAAGGATGCCCGGCATGAATACGGTAAGCCAATTTTAATTTGTTCTTCTTCGTTTTTTTATCCAAGTGCACAGTAGCCCCCATATACCCCATATTACGTACCGCTTTCTCTATTTCCTCCTGGGATTTCAGGGCAACAGATTCATCATAGATTACCGGAGCATCACCAATCTTCCTAAAAAAACGATTAATCCATTTAGTGGAGTCCACGCCTGAGACGCAATAAGTGCGCATAGGTATCTTAACCAAATTAAACCATTTGGCATTAGGATTCTGACGAATATATGAATTGAATAGTGACGGCTTCACCTCTTTCGTCTCAGATACAATCCTGACCTCATCCAATAAATATTTATCCTCAGGAATAAATTTACTGACCGAACACGAGGTGCATAGTGCTATAATAAATGTGCATATATATGGGCGTGCGCTTTTCTTCATACAAATCCGTAACCTTCGCAAATTTATCTACAAAGATAGATATTAATTGAAAATATCTTCTTAGCTTTGCTCCAAATATTTGTTATTAAATAGAAATTATCATGCTGAGCAAAAACAAAATAAAATATATCCGTTCGTTGGAACTGAAAAAAAAACGCAAAGAAGAACAAGTTTTTGTGGCCGAAGGACATAAATTGGTAGGCGATTTATTAGGCTACTTCCCCTGCAAGTTACTGATTGCCACTTCCAATTGGCTGAAAATAAACCACCCTGTCACGGCCAACGAAATTATTGAAGTAACACAAGAAGAGTTGTCACGTGCCAGCCTTCAAAAGACCCCCCAAGAGGTATTGGCCGTTTTTGTACAACCTTTTTATGATTTAAATCCGGAAGTTATTAAAAGTTCTCTATGCCTGGCGTTGGACGATGTACAAGATCCCGGAAATCTGGGAACCATTATCCGCTTGGCAGACTGGTTTGGCATTGAGCATATCTTCTGCTCGGCAGGGACAGCAGATGTGTATAATCCCAAAACCGTACAGGCAACCATGGGGGCATTGGCTAGAGTAAAAGTTCATTACTGTTCTTTACCACAGCTTATTGAAAGCCTGGCCGATATTCCTGTATACGGCACTTTTTTAAGCGGGAACATTATTTATGCAGAATCCCTATCGGCTCATGGATTGATTGTCATGGGAAACGAAGGAAAAGGAGTAAGTCCTGAAGTAGAGAAGCTGATAAACAAGAAGTTATACATTCCCAATTATCCTCAAGAACGGGAAACCTCCGAATCATTGAATGTGGCAATTGCCACAGCAGTGGTTTGCTCGGAGTTCAGAAGACGTTTATTACCTTAAAATTCATATTTCCATCGGCATATCCAATAATTTCTGAATGAGAAATACTACAGCTCTACCCAAAGCATACATTATAAGCGTACCAGTCTGCTTCCTGCTGTAAACTCCTTTCCCGGCAAATCAAAATCAGCTATATGCCATGCATATACAGGTTGCTCAAGTTCTGTTTCCAGCATGGCACGGTGCAGGAAATCAACAAATTTCTCTCCGGAACAAATATCCAACTCATACATCGGAGAAATAATAATCACTCCGCCTATCCATTGTGTCGCACTAATCTCCTCCTTCAATGGAAAATATGCACGCACTCTATCGCTATCTTCCAACTCCACTACATATTTAGAATAACAGCCATCTGCCGAAACATAAAGATAATGACAAGCAAAACGTCTCATACCCACAAAAAATAATTAATTTCTGCGCTTGATTCTCTGAGGACGATCTGAGTGAGAATGATCTGCCGCATTATTCTCCTTCATCTCACGTGGATTCATACGGACGGGAACATTTTTCCTGATATCCACCGATTGAATCGAATCTGCTTTTTTCTCTGTTACCATCGAATCTGTTCCAACACGCCGTTCCACAGCCAAACTATCCTTTCCGGCAACTGTCATTGTATCTACCGGTTCATGATAACGGGTCAAAGTAATATTATTGATAATCAGTCCCGGCTTATTCGTTGACGAATCACTATCCATATAGTAAATAAATCCGTTCACACTCTTGATGGCAAAAGCAGAATCAGGCTTTATATACAAGGTCTGCACACCAGAACACGTGATATCCTTCACACGTCCCACCACAGAATCATTATCAAACAAAATATTGAACCCCATAGTGGCTCTCCGTTCTCCTTCCGAAAGGAATATACAATCAGCCGACCACAGGAAAGCATCCTTTGCTTTGAAATTACTATCAGCGGGAATCTCAAAAGTCACCTTATTCGCCAACGGAACATCTGTCAGCCAATAAAGTTTACGGTCATACCATACATCCACAGTATCTCCCGGCAACGATACAGCCGGTTTATTCTCACGCAATGCCAGTAACTCCTGCATGTGTTTTTTTTCACTGCGGAAGCGTTCCCCCAGCTTTTTATAGAGGCTGGCAAGTTCCTCTGTGTGACGTGTGTACCACACCATGGACGAATCGAATTCAGCTTCAGTAATATGATGCTTCTCGAAAACATAGTTCTTATATGCTTCCTTTTGATAATTATCAGAATAACTCAGATTATTGCCCATGGAGATACTTAAATGATAATCGTACAAGATATTCTCCATCCTGTCCGGCTGGATAATATTTTCAGGCACTTGCTTACCACACCCCACCATAAAAGCCGCACCCAGCAGCCACACCCAAGTAATATTCTTGCGACGCATCATTTATTCTTTAATTTCTTCTGCTGACGGGTGAATATTCTTATTCAGATATTTACCGTAAAATAACAACAACGCCACAATACCGCAACTGATGGCGGCATCGGCAAAATTAAATATCGGACTGAAAAATATGAAATGTTCCCCTCCTATTCCCGGTATCCATTCGGGCCAGTTGGTTTCAATAATGGGAAAATAGAACATATCCACCACTTTACCATGTAACCATTCCGAATACCCTTCACCTACCGGAACAAAAGAAGCGATGGTACTATGAGTACTTTCATTAAAAATAACTCCATAGAACACACTGTCTATAATATTACCGATAGCCCCCGCCAAAATTAAAGAGATACATACAATATAACCAGTCTTATAATTCTGTTTCACGATTTTTGCCAGATACCAGATAATCAATCCCACAGCTACAATACGGAAGGTAGTAAGGAATAACTTTCCAAATATTTCCATACCGAAAGCCATGCCGTTATTTTCTGTAAAATAGATATAAAACCAATCTGTTATGCGGATACTCTCATGCCAGTACATATTGGTCTTTACCAATATCTTTATTATCTGGTCGATAATCAGAATTCCAAAGACAATAAGAACAGAGAGCTGCCCCTTGGTGAATAGTTTCTTCATTTATTAAATTGAAAATTAATTAATGGTTAATGATTAGCGGTTAATACTGTAACATGACAGTGAAACTCATTAACTATTAATCACTAACCATTAACCACTATTTTATTTCTTTCCTTCGTTCTTTGCCTCAATGCTCAGTGTTGCATGAGGTACTGCACGAAGCCTTTCCTTCGGAATCAACTTACCGGTTTCACGGCAAATACCATAAGTTTTATTTTCGATACGTATCAGTGCCGCCTGCAATCCTTGGATAAACTTCAGCTGACGTGCCGCCAACCGGGTTGTTTCTTCTTTAGACAATGTATTAGCACCTTCTTCCAAAACTTTATAAGTAGGGGAAGTATCGTCCGTATCATTACCGTCCTTATTCATGATACTACTTTTCAGTCTATCATAGTCGCGCTGAGCCAATTCCAGTTTTTCCATGATAATAGCACGGAATTCCTCAAGTTCCGCATCTGAATATCTAGTTTTTTCAGCCATATAACTTAGTTTTAAAAGGTTAATTATTCTTTTACGACACTCACATAAAGTGAGAAATCATCAAAATTTAATTCTGTACCGTTCTTCACTTCATCCACTAATTCCAAGGAGTTAGCAAGAACTTGGTTACAAATATAAGTATTATATTCATTTACCGCATCATCGGTTTGAGGATTTTTAGATAATGCCACTTTTATTTTGTCTGTTATCTCAAAACCACTATTCTTACGGATATTCTGTATACGGTTTACCAACTCACGGGCAACCCCCTCACGACGCAGTTCTTCGGTTACGGTAACCTCCAAAGCCACAGTCAGTTTGCCTTCATTGGCAACCAGCCATCCCGGAATATCCTCACTGAAGATCTCCACATCCGTTGTTTCGATAACCGTTTCCGCACCATCAAGCATAAAGGTATATTTACCATTTTTCTCCAATTCGGCAATAGCTTCTTGCGACATTCCAGCTACGGCTGCGGCAACAGCTTTCATCTGTTTGCCGAATTTCGGACCCAGTTTTTTAAAGTCACATTTCACCTTTTTCACCAATACGCCTGCAGCTCCGTCTACAAACTTGATTTCTTTCACATTCACTTCGTTCATAATCAAGTCTTTTACGGCTTCGATGTGCATTTTCTGCTCTTCGTCCACCACCGGAACCATGATACACTGCAACGGCTGGCGCACTTTGATATTGACTTTACGGCGCAATGCCAATACCATAGAAGTAACATCCTGAGCCATCTGCATACGCGCTTCCAGTTCTCCGTCTATCAATGCCTCATTACCTTCCGGGAACTTGGCCAAGTGTACAGAAACCACGGTGTCACGACCTGTAACGGCAATCAAATCTGTATACAAACGGTCGGCATAGAACGGAGCGACAGGTGCCATCAGCCTAGCCACTGTTTCAAGACAAGTGTACAATGTCTGATAAGCGGACAGCTTATCCTGTGACATAGCATTACCCCAGAAACGTTTACGGTTCAAGCGCACGTACCAGTTACTCAAATTATCATTTACGAAGTCTGTAATCAGACGTCCTGCCTTGGTCGGTTCGTAATCGTTGTAACAAGCGTCCACGTTCTTCACCAATGAATTCAGAACAGACAGAATCCAACGGTCTATCTCGGGACGTTCATTTACCGGCACTTCTGCTTCCTGATAAGCGAAACCATCCACATTGGCATAAAGTGCAAAGAACGAATAGGTATTATATAAGGTACCGAAGAATTTACGACGAACCTCATCCACCCCATCGGTATCAAATTTCAAGTTATCCCACGGAGAAGAATTGGTAATCATGTACCAACGCAAAGGATCGGAGCCATACTGTTCGATAGCGCCGAACGGATCCACCGCATTGCCCAGACGTTTTGACATTTTGTTTCCGTTCTTATCCAAAACCAAGCCATTAGAGATTACGTTCTTGTAAGCCACACTGTCGAATACCATCGTAGCGATAGCATGTAGCGTAAAGAACCAGCCACGGGTCTGATCCACCCCTTCTGCAATGAAATCCGCAGGATAATAAGTACGGTTGTCCACAATTTCCTTATTTTCGAACGGATAGTGCAACTGCGCGTAAGGCATCGCACCGGAGTCGAACCACACATCAATCAAGTCGGCCTCACGTTTCATCGGCTTGCCGCTTTCAGACACCAAGATGATATCATCCACATACGGACGGTGAAGGTCTATCTTATCATAGTTCTCCCCGTTATATTCGCCCGGAACAAAACCTTTTTCCTTATAAGGATTGGCGGTCATAAATCCGGCAGCTATTGATTTTTCTATTTCATTATACAATTCCTCTACAGAACCGATACAAAGCTCTTCTCCCTCTTCACTGCGCCAGATAGGCAGCGGAGTCCCCCAATAACGAGAACGGCTCAAATTCCAGTCATTCAAGTTTTCCAACCACTTGCCGAAACGGCCTGTCCCGGTAGATTCCGGTTTCCAATTGATAGTCTTGTTCAGTTCCATCATGCGCTCTTTGGCTGCGGTAGATCGGATGAACCAACTGTCCAGCGGATAGTAGAGCACCGGTTTGTCAGTACGCCAGCAGTGCGGATAATTGTGCACATGCTTTTCTATCTTGAACGCCTTGTTGCCGGCTTTCATCATCATACAGATATAGATATCGAGTGATTCGGCGGCGGCAGCAGCTTTTTCATCGTACTTGCCATCTACAGTAAACTGAGGATCGTAAGCATTCTTCACCCACCGACCCTGATATTCCTTATATTTCTCTACGTCCACACATTCCTTTACGAAAGTCTCGTCCAGTTCGTCCAACAGATAGAATTTACCAGTCAGATCCACCATAGGACGGGTTTCACCCTTCTTGTTTATCATGAACAGAGAAGGAATACCTGCCGCACGTGCTACAAAAGCATCGTCCGCACCGAATGTCGGAGCGATATGTACGATACCCGTACCATCTTCGGTAGTTACATAGTCACCGAGAATGACACGGAATGCCTGACCGGCCGCTTCTTGCCATTTTCCGTTTTCATCTACCGTCACCGGTTTCACCCAAGGAATAAGCTGTTCGTATTCCATGCCTACCAGATCCGGTCCTTTATATTCACCCACTACTTTGAACGGAATCAGTTTGTCACCCGGCTTATAGTCTTCCAAGGCAAGTTCTTCCGCTTTCTTGTTAAAGTGAGTATAGAGCAAGGATTTTGCCAATACTACAGTCATCTTTTCTCCGGTATATCCGTTGTAAGTCTGCACGGCCACATAGTCTATTTTCGGTCCTACGCACAATGCCGTATTCGAAGGCAATGTCCACGGAGTAGTTGTCCACGCCAGAAAATAAGGAGTTCCCCATTCCGCCATCTCGGGTTTCGGATTCTTCATCTTGAACTGTCCTACCACAGTGATGTCTTTCACATCACGGTAACAGCCCGGCTGGTTCAACTCGTGCGAGCTCAATCCTGTTCCGGCAGCCGGAGAGTAAGGCTGGATGGTGTAGCCTTTATACAGCAGACCTTTGTTATAAAGCTGCTTCAAAAGCCACCACAACGTTTCAATATAGCGGTTGTCATAAGTGATGTATGGATTCTCCAAGTCCACCCAGTAACCCATCTTATGAGTAAGGTCTGTCCACTCTTTGGTAAACTTCATCACGTCCTTACGGCAAGCCGCGTTGTACTCGGCAACAGAAATGGTCTTTCCGATATCCTCCTTGGTGATATGCAATGCTTTTTCCACACCCAGTTCCACAGGCAGTCCGTGAGTATCCCATCCGGCCTTGCGTTTTACCTGGAACCCTTTCATGGTTTTATAGCGGCAGAAAGTATCTTTAATGGTACGTGCCATCACGTGGTGAATACCCGGCATACCATTAGCCGAGGGAGGTCCTTCGTAAAACACGAAAGAAGGACATCCTTCACGTTCTGTCATACTCTTGGCGAAAACATCGTTTTCATCCCACTTCTTCAGCACATCTTTATTGACCTGTGATAGGTTGAGTTGCGAGTGTTCAGCAAATTTCTTACTCATAATTTTATATCGTTTTCTTGTATTCTCTAACTAAAAGGCAATACCTTCCAAAAATTAAGGTGCAAATTTACAAGAAAATTAGATAGATAGAAAGTTTTGATGCTTGTTTTTTTAATCAGATAACGGATACTGTTTCAGAATAACTACATAAAACATGGAAAAAGTCCCTGTTTTTATCAAAATTAATAGCAATAAGAACCGGTTCTTATTTATTGCAATCTTTTCCGGTATGCCGAGGTATTTTCCCCCGTCATATTCTTAAAGAAGCGGCTGAAAGTACCCACACTTTCAAAGCCCAAAATCACCGATATTTCTTTGATGCTATGCGAGGTATGCAGCAACAGCCGTTTCGCTTCGGTCACCACTCGTTCTTGTATAATCTTCAAAGGGGAAGGCATACCGTATGCGGCAAATAAATTGGAAAGCGTCTTGGGAGAACGATGCAACAAAGCAGCATATGCCTGTACCTGCTTTTTCTCCTTGAAATGATTGTCCACCAACACATAATAACGCTGGATGATGTCAAAACCTTTTTCATTAACCGGAAAACCGGACAACTGCTTACGGGCCAGCCGGGTACACAGAATGATGAAACGTTTCAGCAGCAGGCGGAGCATTTCTCCCTGCAGGTTATCCCGCAGAATGTATTCGGTAACCATTCTGTCCACCACCTCGTGCAACAGTTCGGAGTCGGTTATCGGGAGCCGCAGATGCACTATACCGGAAGTTCCGCTAAACAGCACTCCGCTGCACGACACTTCTTTCTCATGCTTGTAAATGCCGTAAAAATTCTCGTTGAAAAGAAGAGCAAGATACCTGCCCGATACATTCTTGAACTCCGTGCGGTGAAGATTACTCACAGAGATGATTTCATCCTGCTCCATCTCTATTTCCACATGGTCTACTATCAATGTCAGTTTGCCTTCCTGGACCCATATAAACTTATACAGACTACCATTGTCACAGATGACCCTGTCTGTGTGAAACGCTTCAGTCAGTATCATCGTTTCCTGCAAAGATGTATCGTATGCGTAATTCATCATGGCTAAACTGTTTTGTGCATTTCTTTCTGCTGGTTTATACAAAGATAGTGATTTTCACTTATATTAAGCCACCCTATTTTTGCATAGTCTAGAAACAATATACACTATTAACCTTCTGATTTACAACACATAGCATATAGCACAATGTAAAGAGAAGGCAAAGTATCAGAAAGAAAAAAGGAATTTTTGCCATCATTTTAGGAAATCTAGCTATGATATAACCCTACAGGGAATTCGGCAACCATTAAAATAAGCGTATCTTTGTACCAAGAGATTTCCTTCTATAATCTAGACGAAAAAGAACACTTGATTCTTTTAACCTGAACTTTGGACTTTGATTTTCTCCCAATAAGGATTTCTCTCATAATAAATTCAGATTTTATCCCGCCGGGAGGCAAGATAAGGTCATGCAAAAAAATCTCCCAAAAAAGAAGAGGGTGTCCACCATTGAAATGGACACCCTCTATTATGTGTATAACCTACATTGCCGGAAACCATTTATTTCGCTGTTTCCTCCATCGTGTTTGCAGGTTTCTCAATACCTTCGCTTGTAGCACGTTCCTCCATACGCTGGATACGTGCGTCAAGATCGGGATGAGTAGAGAACAACTGATTCAGCTTGCTGCTTTTCTGTGCTCCTGCCTCTTCTTGCAATTTTTTCAATTTCTGGAATGATAATGCCATCGCCCAAGGATTCTTACCTGCTTTCTTCAGAAACTCGTAACCATAATCATCGGCAGCGCGTTCCTGTTTTTGTGAATAAGTAGCATTGACCAATGCCTCTCCCAAGTCACCCAACTGGGAATCTGTCAGGGCAGCCGCTTTTCCTCCTTGTGATGAAATACCATCTTTCAATGCCGATGTCAGCAATGCGGTACGGAAACCGTTCTTTGAGTCTTTGTGTGCCACATGACCTACCTCATGGCCTATTACTCCCAACAACTCTTCATCTGTCATGATATCCATCAGTGAAGAAAACACACGCACGCTGCCGTCGGCACAAGCAAACGCGTTTACATCAATCACATAATATACTTTGAAATTCAGCGGCATCCCTTCCACTTCGGTCAACCCTTCAGTCAGTTTTTTCAAACGGACAGTATACGGATCATCGTCCGCACAAACCTGATTATGCTTATCCATCCAGTCAATGTACTCCTTTACATACTCTGTCATCTGCTCATCGGTCAAAGTCACCGCCTTTGCAGCCTTTACGGCTCCCCCCACTGCCTTCTTCAAATTAAACTGGGCCATTGCAGGAGTTACCCCCGCCAAACATAACAACATGACGGTCACCTTTAATAATGCTTTTTTCATTTTTGTGTGTTTTAGATTAAACGCTTCATTTTATTTTTTTAAGAAATGGTGCAAAAGAACAAATTTTTATTCTATCTACCAATCTTTACAAGAATATTTTTACCACCATCCCGCTTCAAGCACACGCCGGAAAGTGAAAAGCCACCGCGAATACACTTCGCGATGGCCCTTACCCATTTTATATACACCTTTAAACAAAATGATACTCACGCCCTAATTCACTAACCCCTTGCGGGCATGAGCTGATCTTTTTCTTATTTATTTGCGCGGGCTTCTGCAATGTAGCCTAATGCCTCTTTACACTTTGCAGTTACATACGCCCAGTCTTCTGCGGCTACCTTGTCGCCAGGGAACAATTTAGAACCCATACCTACACAGAACACACCTGCCTTAATCCAAGAAGTCAGATTTTCCTGAGTCGGTTCCACACCACCGGTCACCATCAGTTTAGACCAAGGCATCGGAGCCAGCAAACCTTTAACCAATTTTGCTCCCAATACATCACCCGGGAATATTTTGCAAAGATCACAACCTACTTCCTGAGCGAAACCCACCTCGGACACGCTTCCGCATCCCGGAGTATAAGCCACCAAACGACGGTTGCACACTTTAGCGATTTCTGGATTAAACAACGGACCTACTACAAAGCAAGCGCCTAGCTGCAAGTAAAGAGCAGCAGTAGCAGGATCAACGATAGAACCTACTCCCATAGCCATTTCAGGACATTCCTTTGCCGCGTATTTCACAACTTCCGCGAATACTTCATGAGCAAAGTCACCACGGTTTGTAAATTCAAATGCACGAACTCCGCCATCATAACAAGCTTTCACCACTTTCTTTGCCACTTCTGCATCTTTATGGTAGAACACAGGAACCATTCCGGTTGAACCAATCTTGTTCAACACTGCTATTTTATCAAAACGAGCCATAATTTCATATTTTAGTTTAAATGAAAGATTGGAACACAAATGATACAAATAAAACATGTATCAAAAATTTGCGTTATTTGCGTCATTCATGTTCCTTATAAAAAACAAATTTAGCGTTGTACACGTCCGCTGGCATCGCCACCGGCCAATGCTTCCACTTCGTCTACAGATACCAAATTGAAGTCACCGTTGATAGTATGCTTCAAAGCAGAAGCGGCAACAGCGAATTCAAGGGCGGCACCTTGATTCGGTTTAGTCAGCAGACCATGAATGATACCTCCGGAGAATGAGTCGCCACCACCTACACGGTCAATAATCGGGTTGATGTCATAGCGTTTTGATTCATAAAATTCTTCTCCGTTGTAAATCATAGCCTTCCAACCGTTGTGAGTAGCCGAGAATGATTCACGCAAGGTAGACACTACATATTTAAAGCCGAATTCCTTTGCCATAGCCTTAAAGATTCCTTTGTAACCTTCCGCATTGGTTTCACCGGCTTCCACATTCGCTTCCGGTTTGAATCCCAGACAAAGTTCAGCATCTTCTTCGTTACCTATACATACATCTACATACTGCATCAACGGTTTCATGATAGACTGTGCTTTTTCTTTTGTCCACAGTTTCTTGCGGAAATTCAAGTCTACAGACACAGTAACACCATGACGTTTTGCAGCTTCACAAGCCAGCTTGGTCAGTTCAGCAGCCTTGTCAGAAATAGCCGGAGTGATACCTGACCAATGGAACCAGTCCGCACCTTCCATGATAGCATCAAAATCGAAATCGCAAGGATCGGCTTCGGCGATAGCCGAATGGGCACGGTCATAAATTACTTTGCTAGGACGCATGGAAGCTCCTGTTTCCAGATAATAGATACCTACGCGGTCGCCACCACGACTGATGAAATCGGTCTTCACACCATATTTACGCAATGCATTCACAGCAGACTGTCCTATTTCGTGTTTCGGCAATTTGGTTACGAAATAAGCTTCGTGACCGTAGTTCGCGCAGCTCACCGCTACGTTCGCTTCACCACCGCCATAAACAACATCAAATGAATCCGACTGTACAAAACGTGTGTTTCCCGGAGTTGACAATCTCAACATAATTTCACCTAAGGTTACTACTTTTCCCATAATTTCGTGATTTTAAATTGTTATATATTTATTCGTTTAACTTCTAATCCAATTAAATTACTGGTTTACACACTTATAGACGAATCACATCATAACCTTGTACTCAACGGAGCACTCAAATAATTCATTCGTGTGCGTGCACAAAGGTACTATTTATTTTTTTAAAACCAAAAATTGTTATATATTTGTGTCGAAAAAAAATAAATTATTAGTGTGTACGAGCACAATATATATAATAAGGTATGAATAAACTGCCCGAAAGAATCAGAATTAAGGATATCGCCCGCCTGGCAGATGTATCAGTCGGCACAGTGGACCGTGTATTGCATGGCCGCACAGGAGTATCCGAAGCCAGCCGGAAACGGGTGGAAGAAATATTGAAGCAACTGGACTATCAGCCCAATATGTATGCCAGCGCTTTGGCGTCCAACAAAAAGTATCTGTTCGTCTGCCTGCTGCCACAGCACAAGGAAGGCGATTACTGGACCGATGTGGAGATGGGGATGAAAAGAGCTGTAGAGACTTTTTCTGATTTCCACATCACCCTGTCCGTGGTGTACTATGACCAATATGAATATTCCTCCTTCATCAACGCCGGTGAGGAAATACTGAGAAAAGAGCCGGACGGCGTATTGCTTGCCCCCACTATTCCTGAAATGACGGCCAGATTTACCGACAAATTACAAGAACGGGAAATACCTTATATATTTATAGACTCCAATGTGGACAGCCTGAACCCACTGGCATTCTTCGGGCAGAAATCCGATCAAAGCGGATACTTTGCCGCCCGCATGGCCATGATGCTGGGAGAATGTCCCAAGGAAATTGTTATCTTCAGACAAATCAACGAAGGACGCCTGGGATCGAACCAGCAGGAAAACCGTGAAAAAGGATTCAGAAAATATATGCAGGAGCATTTTCCCGACTGCAAGATAGTGGAACTGAATCTCTATGCCAAGCGCCCGGACGAGGACGAGGCACTGATGAACCGCTTCTTCCAGGAGAATCCACAGATTACGTGCGGCATCACGTTCAACTCGAAAGTATACATTGTAGGCGAATATCTCATCGGACACAATATGAAAAATTTCAAACTGATTGGGTACGATTTGTTACGCCGGAACGTCTCTTGTCTGAAAGAGGGTGCTGTAGATTTCCTGATCGCGCAGCAACCTACCGCACAAGGATACAGTGGCGTAGAGAGCCTGTGCAACCACCTGATATTCAAAAAAGAGGTGAAGCAATGTAACTATATGCCTATCACCCTGCTTGCGGTGGAGAATGTGGATTTCTATCTGGACGCACATAAAAAGTAAATCTAATAACTAAAAATAGAAATGGAAACAAAGTATTTGAAAATTAATCCGGCTGATAACGTAGTGGTGGCTATCTCGGATTTAAAAGCAGGCGAAACCATCACGGTAGATGGTCATGTCATCACTTTGAAAGAAGACGTGCCCGCCGGCCATAAGGTGACACTGAAAGATTTCGCCCAGGGCGAGAACATCATCAAGTATGGCTACCCCATCGGCCATGCCCTGACCGCCGTGGAACAAGGACACTGGATTAACGAAAATCAGATAAAGACTAATCTTGCCGGTCTGTTGGATTATACCTACAATCCGGTCAGCGTAGACCTCAATATCCCGAAGAAAGACTTGACGTTCAAAGGATACCGCCGCAAGAACGGTGATGTGGGGATCCGTAACGAGGTATGGATTATCCCTACCGTGGGTTGTGTAAATGGCATCATCGGCCAACTGGCCGAAGCGTTACGCCGCGAAACCAACGGTGAAGGCGTGGACGCCATCATGGCTTTTCCTCACAACTATGGCTGTTCACAGTTGGGTGATGACCACGAGAATACCAAGAAAATTCTCCGCGACATGATTCTGCATCCCAATGCAGGAGCCGTACTGATTGTCAGTCTGGGTTGCGAGAACAACCAGCCGGATGTTTTCCGCGAGTTTTTGGGTGATTATGACACAGACCGCGTGAAATTTATGGTAACTCAAAAAGTGGGGGATGAATTTGAAGAAGGCATGAAGATTCTGCGTGAGCTGTATGCCAAGGCCAAAGCCGATGTACGCGAGGACGTTCCTCTGTCTGAATTACGTGTAGGTTTGAAATGCGGTGGTTCGGACGGTTTCTCAGGGATCACCGCCAATCCGTTGCTGGGCATGTTCTCTGACTTCCTGATTGCTCAGGGTGGTACTTCGGTACTGACAGAGGTTCCCGAAATGTTTGGTGCGGAAACGATCCTGATGAACCGCTGCCGCACTAAGGAGTTGTTCGAACAGACCGTACATCTGATTAATGATTTTAAGGAATATTTCCTGTCACACGGCGAACCTGTGGGCGAAAATCCGTCACCAGGCAACAAGGCAGGTGGTATCTCCACCTTGGAAGACAAAGCGCTGGGATGTACCCAGAAATGCGGCAAGGCATACGTTGACGGCGTTATGGGCTATGGTGACCGCCTGAAAGTGAAAGGTTTGAACTTGCTTTCCGCACCGGGTAATGATTTGGTAGCGGCTACCGCCCTCGCCTCTTGCGGTTGTCACATGGTGCTCTTCACTACCGGCCGCGGTACTCCGTTCGGTACGTTTGTTCCCACCATGAAGATCTCCACCAACTCCACTCTGGCTAAAAACAAACCGGGATGGATTGATTTCAATGCCGGAGTCATCGTAGAAAACGAACCGATGGAAAAGACTTGCGAGCGTTTTATAGACTATATCATCCGGGTTGCCAGCGGAGAACCGGTAAATAATGAGAAGAAGAATTATCGTGAAATCGCTATCTTCAAGACAGGCGTGACACTATAATCCAATCTTATACTCAACTTTCCCAATACCCTTACAGCCCTGCCTTTCTTATTACGAAGGTGGGGCTGTGACCTTTTTCTCGCATATATTGTTATAAAACAAGTCTTTTTGTAACTTTGCACCTCATTTTATAAAATACAAATTCATGAACGGTGAAAAATTAACCCCAATAACAAATAAACCCAGCTTATGGGCACTCAGTCCATTACTGGTATTTCTATGCCTGTATCTGGTGACATCTATCATCGTAGATGATTTTTATAAAATCCCCATCACGGTTGCTTTCATGGCATCTTCGGTTTATGCAGTATGCATCACCAAAGGACTGAGCCTGAACGAGCGCATGCTGCAATATTCCATCGGCGCAGCCAACAAGAATATCATGCTGATGATCTGGATTTTCATCCTGGCAGGCGCATTCGCCCAAAGCGCCAAAGATATCGGGGCCATTGATGCAACCGTGAATCTTACGCTTCTTCTGCTGCCGGATCATCTGCTGCTGGCAGGCATCTTCCTGGCCGCCTGTTTCATCTCGCTCTCCATCGGAACCTCGGTAGGAACCATCGTGGCATTAGTCCCCGTGGTAGCAGGCATTGCGGATAAAACCGATATGAACCTGGCCTTCATGGCGGGTATCGTGGTGGGAGGAGCCTTCTTCGGCGACAACCTTTCGTTCATTTCGGATACTACTATCGCCGCCACCCGCACCCAAGGATGCGCCATGCGTGACAAGTTCCGGGTGAACTTCATGATAGCCCTTCCGGCCGCCCTGATGGTTTTCGGCTACTACATCTTCAGGGGAATGGACGTGATGACCACCCATGACATCCAGTCGGTGGAATGGATCAAAGTCCTCCCCTATCTGGTTGTGCTGGGAACCGCCATAGCAGGGATGAATGTAGCACTCGTACTGATACTGGGCATCGCCACAACGGGAGTGATCGGCCTGCTCACAGGCAGTATCAGCCTATTCGACTGGCTTGGCTCCATGGGCACAGGAATCACCGGAATGGGCGAACTCATCATCATCACCCTGATGGCAGGCGGTATGCTGGAACTGATCCGCTTTAACGGCGGAGTGGACTATATTATCCAAAAACTGACCAAACATGTCAACAGCAAACGCGGAGCCGAACTTTGCATCGCAGCTTTGGTGAGCATCGCCAATTTCTGTACAGCCAACAATACGATAGCCATCATCACAGTGGGACCATTGGCCAACGACATCGCTACCCGTTACAGGGTGGACAAACGCAAGAGTGCAAGTATCCTGGATACTTTCTCGTGTGTCATCCAGGGCATCATCCCTTACGGAGCGCAAATGCTGATTGCCGCCAAGCTGGCTTCCCTTTCTCCTCTGAGCATCATCGAATACTTGTATTATCCGGTAGCTATCGGAGTATTTGCTCTGCTGAGCATTTTTTTGAGATATCCCAAACGATACTCGTGAAAACAAGGGCAGGCGGTTATATTCCGCCACCGACAGCCCGGCTGAATCCATCTGCAACATCCAGACGATGAAGGCGAAAGATATATAATCTTACAGCTGTAAGATATAGCATCTTGCACGTGTAAGATCTATATCTATTCTCCGTAGTTAACGGCGGATACTTAGTGGTCAATAACTCTCAGCAATCCATGTGACGCGTAGTTTTTCTTGGGTGGTCCAATTCCCCTTTCTTCCAGAACCGACATCATACGCGCTGTAGCCGCCTGAGTCCGGACGGGGAAAGCCTCATTGATATAGCGTTTCCACCGAGGTGTAAATTCTATGTTTCTGAAAAGTTCAGCAACAACAGCAATTTTTCCGTCGACGTCGATGTTTCTTTGTATGATGTTTACATCATCTTTCTTTTTCTTCTCTTCTCTATTCTTTTCTTCTCTTATAAAGTTTTGCTTAACGCTTGCTTGTGAACACTCATTAACACATTCATTATCAATATATTGAATCGTATTTTCGGCTATATTTTCATCATCACTTTTTTCAATCGTATTTTTCATGCATTTTGCACCGTTTTCCTTATTGTTTGCTTCGTCATCCGCTTCTTTATCTGCTGCCACCAGCACAGTAGAAGTGATTACTTTTTCAGCTATTTGCGCAGTCTTTTTCTTGCTGCTTCTTCCGCCTTTGCTACCGGCGGCTGCACGTTGCTCCGAAAGCTTATTCTGATAACCCATCACCTCATCCAGATACAGGCATCGGAAATATCCGTCCTCCGTTATGACGAACAAGTTAAAGTCTTTAATGAGATGCTGCAAATTTTCCACTGTAGCCCCCCATTGTTCAGCCAACAAATCCAACTCGTTAAAATCGTGTTTGTATTCCTGTTGCCTTCGCAGGAACAATATCATTTGAATATATAATCCTATTCCCATGCATTTCATTTCGGCATTCAGCTTCATCATTTTGTAATCTGACATCAAGCTGCAATTCAGCCGGATAAACTGTTCGGTGTAATCCATTCCTTTGGTGTGTTAGTATATAAATAGATTACAAAGAAACAAAAAATATCAATAGGGTGTATAGATAATTGCCACCAATTATGACATTATCTTCATTTTTATCTCAAACAAATATAAACAACTAGTATACAAACAATTACACAGCATATTCAATTCAATAAAAAAGTATAATTCTCAAGAAAAGATAAAGTTCTTCTCCCCTGCAATTAATGAATATTTTTTATCGCCAGAATTCGGAGATAAATTCCCAATAAATGATCCTATATTAAAAGACACGATGTATTCGGATAGAGGTAACAGAAGAAGATTTATGAATATTTATTTTGAAAATATGCACAAAAGACTTATCTTTGCACCGCAAATGAACGATTGATATGAACCAATTACAAACTACATACAGCATACATCACCTTACATCGGGAAATCCCCCCCTGTGTAATCACTTCATTGTGCATGTACATTGGTTCAGCGGATTTGTTTAGATTTCCACTCACACGTAATTTATTACCAAACTTTCATCCTACCCACACACGTGCCCGATGAAAGATATATTGCATGATGGTTCTCATTCGGTGAGAGCATCGAGTTGTATATGTTTTACTAAAAAAATGATTGCTATGTTTACTATTATATCTATCATGTTTGTTGGTATCGGTATAGGATATGTATTGCGCAACTTACAGTTTTTACAAAAGATAGAAAAGAGTACCTCACTCACTATCTTCCTGCTACTGTTTGTTTTGGGAATCTCCATCGGCTCCAACAGCTTAATCATTAACAATTTAGGTAGATTCGGATGGCAGGCGGCTATATTGGCTACATTAAGCATTTTGGGCAGTATGCTAGCTTCCTTCCTGGTATTTCATCTGTTTTTTAAGAAAGGAGGCAAACAATGAAAGGTAGTTTGGTTGTTGTCGCATTTTTTTGTGCAGGATGTATGATTGGAGCTGTCAATAATTTCCAGTATGACATGCACTCTGTTTCCATGTATGTGCTTTATGCACTGATGTTACAAGTAGGAATCAGCATAGGCAGCAATAAGAAATTGAAAGAACTGATTAAAAGCTTACGGTTGAAAATGCTCCTGGTGCCGATAGCTACCATTACGGGAACCTTGCTTTTCTCGGCACTTGCCAGCCTGCTATTAAGCCAATGGAGTGTATTCGACTGTATGGCGGTGGGTAGCGGCTTTGCCTATTATTCGCTTTCCTCCATCCTGATCACACAGTTCAAGGAACCGTCTATCGGGTTACAACTGGCCACCGAATTGGGAACCATTGCATTACTGGCCAATATTTTCCGGGAAATGATGGCCTTACTCGGCGCTCCGCTCATACGGAAATACTTTGGACAGCTGGCCCCTATCTCGGCTGCCGGAGTGAACTCGATGGATGTATTGCTGCCATCCATCACACGCTATTCGGGAAAAGACATGATTCCCTTAGCCATATTCCACGGAATACTGATTGACATGAGCGTTCCTGTTTTCGTATCTTTTTTCTGTAATTTAACGTAAGCCTGAGGATTCGCGCTAAATTACAAAAAAGGAAGCCCGCTTGCAAATCAAGTGGGCTTCCTTTTTTAATCTATATAAGGCATGAATTATTTCGCAACCTTTTCCAATTTCTTCATGATAGAGAAAATAAACAATGCAGAAAGCAAACAGCATACAATCAATACACTCCATACCATCCACAACTGCATATCACCCCATAAATAACCGATGATAGCCACCAAATAGTTACCGATAGCAGTAGCTACGAACCAAAGTCCCATCATAGCACCTTTATACTTGGGAGGAGCTACTTTGGAAACAAACGAGATACCCATCGGTGACAGGAACAATTCAGCAAAAGTCAATACCAGATAAGTTGAAATCAGCCAGTTGGGTGAGACCAATGCACTTTCGGCAATACCGTTCGCTTCTACTTCTGCAGGAGTAGGCAGACCGAATGAGCCAAACGCCAACAGCATGAAACCTACTGCGGCAATCACCATACCGATACCGATTTTACGCGGAGCTGATGGTTCTTTTCCTTTCTTTGCCAACGAACCGAATACAGCCAGTGATACCGGAGTCAGAGCTACTACGAAGAAGGGATTAAACTGTTGGAAAATCTGAGGAAGAATAGGCAATGTAGGGTCCATAGTACCATAATTGACTCCTAAAACCACAAGAGCCAAGGTAGCAATAACGCCTGAAATCAATTTGCCCTTGCCTGTCTTGGACTGGAACAGTGAGAAACCTGCATAAACGGTTACAATAAGCAGAGCCAGATTCCATACGCTGAAGCCAAGGCGATCCAGACCGGTTACCTCATGTGCCGTGTAGTCACGGGCGAAGAAGGTCATGGTAAGACCGTTCTGATGGAATGCCATCCAGAAGAAAATAACCACAGCGAATACCAGCAACAAAGCGACGATGCGTTCTTTGGTCTGTGCGGGAGTCAGCTCTTCTTCGTGTACATTGGCCGGTTTAGCCTGCTTGGAGTTGTAATCGGCATGTTTGAATGTAGAACGGAAAATAACATAAATAGCCATAGAGGCAACCAGTGAGATACAAGCTACACCGAAACCATAATTATAGGCTTCAGACAATTTATCAATATAGGTAGTACAGAAATCGGCCATACTTCCTGTGAAATTCTGTGCGCTCTGCATGGCAGTCAGTGTGGCCTCACCTTCAGCCGTTATCGTACCGTCAAGGAACTGGTGTGCCAAAGAAGGGATCTGGGGTACATAGCTGAAACCTGCTTTGCCCAACACATAGTTGGTCATGGCAGTAGCGGCAGTCGGAGCGAACAGGGCGCCGATGTTGATCGCCATATAGAACAAACTGAAAGCGGTATCACGTTTCGCGCTATACTCGGGGGCATCATACAGATTACCTACCATTACTTGCAGATTTCCCTTGAAAAGTCCGGTTCCCAAAGCAATCAGGGCAAGAGCGCCGAACATGGAATACAATCCGATATTGGTTGCCATCGGGATAGCCAGTAGCACATAACCGGCAAACATGATAACGATACCGGTAGTAACCATCTTGCCATAACCGAATTTATCGGCCAGGATACCTCCGATCAGCGGCATGAAATACACTCCTGCCAGGAAACTGGCAAAGATTGTTGACGTCGTGGCGGCTGTAAAGCCGAATTTCGCTTGCAGGAAGAGAGTGAAAATAGCAAGCATGGTGTAATAACCAAAGCGTTCGCCGGTATTGGCGAGAGCTAATGCGTATAAGCCTTTAGGCTGTCCTTCAAACATAGTTGATAAAGATTTAATTAATAGTTAGTATTCTTTTTTTGCAAAGATATAACTTTTAGTCTATCTGAAAAAAAAAGAGCCACAAATGTGACTCTTTTTGGCATATTTATTCGGTGAAAAGGGAACATATCTCTGCTTTCGTTTCTTTTATCAAGTCATCGGGAGCTATTTTTATCTGTAATCCGCGGATACCGGCACTGATATAAATAAATGGAAATGTGATGCAAGTCTCGTGTATATAGGTGGGGAAATGTTTTTTCATGCCGATGGGAGAACATCCTCCCCGGATATATCCTGTCAGGGGAAGCAACTCTTTCATGGGGATCAGGTCGCATTTCTTGTTACCTGAGACTTTTGCCGCCATTTTTAAATCTACCTCGTGCTCGCCGGGTATGACACAGACAAAATATCCAGATTTATCCCCATGAAGCACCAAAGTCTTGAAGACTTGTTCTATGTTCTCGCCCAAACTGGCGGCAACGTGAACGGCGCTGAGGTCATTCTCGTCTACTTCGTATGGAATAAGCTCGTATGCTATCTTGGCTTTATCAAGCAGACGGGCTACGTTGGTTTTAGCTATCTTCTCTTTCATTGCTGGTATGCCGGTTAATTTTCCAATTCTTCTTTTATAAACTTCGGGGTATATCCTTTTTTGCTTTCGGCCACTTCCTCGGGAGTTCCGGCCGCAAGTACCTGTCCTCCGCCCCGTCCGCCTTCGGGACCCATATCGATGATGTAATCCGCCAGTTTGATAACGTCCAGGTTATGTTCGATAACCAGAACGGTATTGCCTTTTTCCACCAGTTTGTTCAGTACATTCATCAGCACACGGATATCTTCGAAATGAAGCCCGGTAGTAGGCTCATCCAGAATATACATCGTTTTTCCGGTATCACGCTTGGACAGTTCCGTAGCCAGTTTCACACGCTGGCTCTCTCCGCCCGACAAGGTGGTGGAGGGCTGTCCCAGTTTAATATATCCCAACCCCACCTCTTGCAGCACTTTGATTTTATTCAGAATCTGAGGCACATTCTCAAAGAACTCTACAGCACGATTGATGGTCATGTCCAGTACATCGGCTATGGATTTACCCTTATAGCGCACTTCCAGCGTCTCGCGGTTATATCGTTTGCCGTGACAAACCTCGCAAGGCACTAGCACATCGGGCAGGAAATTCATTTCGATGGTCTTGTATCCGTTACCACCGCAAGCCTCGCAGCGTCCTCCGGTTACATTGAACGAGAAACGCCCCGGCTTATAGCCACGGATCTTCGCTTCGGGCAGACCGACAAACAGATTCCGGATATCCGAGAATACCCCTGTATAGGTGGCCGGATTGGAACGCGGTGTCCTACCCAGCGGCGACTGGTCCACATTCACCACCTTATCTATATAGTCCAGTCCCTCCACACTGTCATAGGGCAGAGGTTCCTGCAAAGAACGGTAGAAATGCTGTGACAGGATGGGCTGCAAGGTATCGTTTATCAGCGTGGATTTACCACTGCCGGACACCCCTGTGACACAAATGAGTTTTCCCAAAGGAAATTCCACATCCACATTCTTCAGGTTGTTCCCCTTCGCCCCTCTCAGCCATAAGGATTTCCCGTTACCGGGGCGGCGTTCGGCCGGTATCTCTATCTTCATCTGTCCGTTTAAATACTTAGAGGTAAGCGTTCCTGTCTGAAGCATTTGTTTCGGAGTCCCCTGAAACACTACCTCGCCTCCCAGGCGGCCCGCCTTCGGTCCCATATCAACCACATAGTCTGCCGCCAGCATCATATCCTTGTCATGCTCCACCACGATGACAGAGTTACCTGTGTCACGCAACTTCTTCAAAGAGTTGATAAGGCGGAGGTTGTCCCGTTGGTGTAATCCGATACTCGGTTCATCCAGAATATAAAGCACGTTCACCAGCTGGGAGCCGATTTGAGTTGCCAGACGGATGCGCTGGCTCTCGCCTCCCGAAAGGGATACCGAGGTGCGGTTCAGTGAAAGATAATCCAGTCCCACATCCAACAAAAACTTAAGACGGGTACGGATCTCCTTCAAAATCTCGGCGGCAATCATGCGCTGCTTGTCTTCCAAAAAAGAATCGACCTGTTGCAACCAGTCATACAGTTCGTTAATATCCATGCTTGCCAGTTCATAAATGTTCTTGTCATGGATACGGAAATGCAACGCCTCCTTGTTCAGACGCGCGCCCTTGCATTCGGGACAAACATCGGTCTTGGCAAACTGTTCCGCCCACTTCTGAGCAGTGGCCGACGCATCTTTCTCCTGCATCATCTGGATGTACTTCACAATCCCTTCATAAGTTACAAAGTAATCGGAAGAGGTATGAATCAAGGTGCTCTTTATCTTGATACGCTCATCCGAGCCATAGAGTATTTCGTCTATCGCATCATCCGGCATATCCTTGACCGGCGTCTTGATCGTAAAATCATATTTTTCAAGCAACGCCTCTATCTGCCAGAAAATCATGGCATTTTTATATTTGCCCAAAGGCACGATGGCTCCTTCGTAAATGGAAAGATTCCTGTCGGGAATCACTTTGTCCACATCAATCAGATTCACATACCCCAGCCCCTTACAACGGGGGCAAGCTCCCTGCGGAGAGTTAAACGAAAAATTATGAGGAGCAGGTTCTTTATAAGACAGTCCGGTAACAGGACACATCAACCGCTTGCTGTAATGGCGCACCTCCCGGGTATCGGCGTCATAAATCATAATCAGCCCCTCACCCTGCTGCATGGCAGTGGCAACGCTCTGTTTCAGCCGTTTGTCATCCTTTTCCGATACGACCAACTTATCTATCACAACTTCTATATCATGATTTTTATAACGGTCCAGCTTCATGCCGTGTACAATCTCGCGCACCTCGCCGTCCACGCGGACATACAGATAACCTTTCTTGCGCACTTGCTCGAAAAGTTCTTTGTAATGTCCCTTACGGGTACGTACCAACGGGGCAAGCATAAATATCTTCTTACCCTGATAATCCCGGTGAATCAGGCCGATGATCTGTTCCTCGGTATATTTCACCATTTTCTCTCCCGAAAGACAAGAATAAGCAACTCCTGCACGGGCATAGAGCAAACGGAGATAATCGTATATCTCTGTCGTAGTCCCCACGGTAGAGCGGGGATTCTTGTTTGTCGTTTTCTGTTCGATGGAAATTACCGGACTGAGTCCTGTAATCTTATCCACATCCGGCCGCTCCAACCCTCCCAGGAAATTACGGGCGTATGCGGAAAAGGTCTCAATGTATCTCCGCTGCCCTTCGGCGAAGATGGTATCGAATGCCAAGGACGATTTACCGCTTCCGCTCAATCCGGTTATCACCGTCAGGCTGTTCCGTGGAATTTCAACATCTATATCTTTCAAGTTATGTACACGGGCACCGTATACATTAATCAGTTCTTTTTCTTCACTCATAGTCTTCTTACTCTGCGTAATCTTTGCAAAATTAATGCTTCCCGACGAAATATTTAATTAAAAAGCCTAATAATATTTTCTATTCTTTCTATATAATGTGAATAAAACAGTTTTTTTTGTACTTTTGCCACTCAGTTTAATCAACACACTGCAAATGAAATTTATTCGAGCATTATATCTTATCGCAGCCTTGTCTGCCAGCAGCACCGGAATGATGGCTCAAACACAGTCTTCCGGCTATTTCCTGCACACCATCACCAAAGGGCAAAGTCTTTATTCCATAGCCAGCATGTATAATGTCACTACCGGTGACATCGTTAAAATGAACCCCGGCAGTGACCAGAAAATTAAAACCGGTGAAACATTGAAGATTCCACAAAAGAACAGCGGAACGGAACAGCAGATGTTCCATACCATCCAGTCGGGTGAAACCTTGTACAAGCTGACACAACGCTATGGAGTAACCGCACAACGCATCTGCCAGGCAAATCCCGGGCTGAGCGCGGAGAATTTCCGTATCGGACAGGTTATCGTAATTCCCGCCAAAGTGACGGACAGCGAGGAGATAATTATGAACGAGGTGAAAGCTGCACAGACTACCAAGCCGGTCACCACTTCCACCCCACTGAAACCCAATTGCAGGGACATGCATAAAGTGGAACGCAAGGAAACCATATTCAGCATCAGCCGCCTGTATGGCATCACAGAAGCCGAACTGATTGCCGCCAATCCTGAACTGCGTACCGAAAAACTGAAAAAAGGAAAGTTCCTTTGTATTCCATATCCTAAGGATACAAAGACCGAAACACCTGTGAATAATACGCCTGCCGTAATTCCCACGGATGACCAGCTGTTTAATGAAAGCAAGAAGGAGGCACGCAAAATATCTACCATCAAAGCTGCCGTAATGCTGCCATTCATGACAGACGGTAAGGGCAACCGTGACGAACAGACACGTATGGTGGAATACTATGAAGGCTTCCTGATGGCAGTAGACAGCTTGAAGGAAAAAGGAGTATCCATCGACCTGTACTCATACGACACCCATAACAATACTTCTTCCATCAAGAACATTCTGGATAGAAGTGAATTGAAGAGCATGGATATTATCTTCGGCCCAGCTTATCCCGACCAGGTGAAACCGGTTGCGGAATTTGCCAAGAAAAACAATATCCGGCTGGTAGTACCTTTTACCTCCAAAGGGAATGAAGTTTTCAACAATCCCGCCATCTATCAGATAAATACTCCCCAATCTTATTTATACTCGGAAGTTTATGAGCATTTTACCCGCAAGTTTACAACCGCCAATGTTATCTTCCTGGATGCAGAAGATGGTGATAAAGACAAAGTGGATTTTATAAAAGGGCTGAAAGAGGAGTTAAAAAACAAACGCATTCCTTTTACCGAATTAAAAGGGGAAAATATTACTCCGGAATCATTGAAAGCCGCGATGAACCATAGTATGGATAATGTATTCATCCCGACTTCCGGCACCAACGTGGCATTGATAAAACTGTTACCACAACTGATTGTGACCTCCCGTGACAATCCCGACTACCGTATGCAGTTATTCGGCTATCCGGAATGGCAGACCTATACCAACGACCATCTGGCCAGTTTCTATGAACTGGACACCTATTTCTATTCTTCGTTTTACACAAACAATTTATTTCCGGAAGCCGTTCAGTTCTCATCGGCTTACCGCAAATGGTACAGCAAGGATATGCTCAACTCATTCCCTAAATATGGTATGCTGGGATTCGATACAGGATATTTCTTCCTGAAGGGCCTGTCCCAATACGGCAACAAACTGGAAGACAAACTGGACAAGGTGGCTGTCACCCCTATCCAGACCGGATTTAAATTTGAACGCGTAAACAACTGGGGTGGATTTATCAATCGCAAAGTGTTCTTCGTTCATTTTACCAAGGACTTTGAACTGATTAAACTTGATTTTGAATAATGGAAAAGTATAAGAACTTCGGGCTGCTTGTACTGACATTGCTCTTTGCATTGCCGGCAGCTGCACAGTTGGGTGAAGAACGTCATAATTTTGCCGTCGGCATCAATGGTGGTCTGAACATGAGTTCCGTCAGTTTCAACCCGAAAATCAAACTGAACACCTTGAACACCATGTCTATGGGGGTTACCATGAGATATATGTCCGAGAAATATTTCAAGATGATGTGTGGCGTACAAATGGAAATAAACTATTCACAACGCGGATGGGACGAAAAGATAGAAGACGATTCCGGCAATTCTTACAGCCGTACCATGAATTATCTGGAAATCCCTTTCATGGCACATCTGGCATTCGGCAAGGATGCATTGAACCGGGGAGTGAAGGTCTTTTTCAATGCAGGACCACAAATCGGCTTTTTCCTGGGTGACAACGAAAAGATAAACTGGACTACTTCTACAACAAGACCGGAACACGGTAAAGAGGTAGAGAATAAATTCGATTATGGTATCACAGCCGGCGCCGGTCTGGAAGTAAGTACCGGTATCGGACATTTCCTGCTGGAAGGACGTTACTACATGGGATTGAGCGACTTTTACAAGAATTCGAAAAGAGATTTTTTCGAAAGATCAGCCCATTCATTCATAGGCATACGGCTGAGTTATCTGATAGATATTACTAAATAAAAAAAAAGATTTTATTCTGCAAATAGTCCGCGTTCCACTCTCTCTCATAACAACAAAAGCCTGCAAGATGGATCTTGCAGGCTTTTTATATCATAATATTCCCTCAGCTTACCTCAAACGGTCGTATGCTTTAACCAATACCTCATCCTTACCAATGGCGCGGATGGCAAGCCAATTCAAAATGATGGCAACCAACGGCAGACATACAGTCCATGAAAGAGAAAATGTCATTGACTCTTCTTTCAACATAAAAATAAAAGTGGCCAATGTGGCATAATACCCGATCAACAAAATGGTGCTGAAAATAGTCAGACGAATTTGCAACATGCGTTTTTTAAACAAGAAGATAGTGCCGAAAGCAAGAACCGCAACAACCAGCAAAATCACAAACAAGGCCCATGGAGCATAATCTTTAGTACCATCCGCCATAGTAAGACACAGATTTGTTAAAGCGGAAACACTATAATCACTTCCTATGTATGAACCTACGGGACTACACAGGCAAATAATAATCAAGATGGTAACAACAAGTAAATAAACAGATTGAATGCGTTGTATCATAGTCTCTTTAATTTTAATCATACAACCTATCATTCTAAACGCAGTGAAAAACCTGAAAACACAAAGTGAATGGTTATCAGATTCTTCACTGCGTTCAGCATAACAGGGCTAATATAATGTGAGGTGCATCAAAACGTACCACAGATTACTCAGATTGATACAGTTTCCACACGAAATGACTCATGTATCAAAATAGAACGATCTGTGTAATCTGTGGTAAAGACCTTTTGTACAACCCCAAATGAAAAATCACTGTAGTTTCTCTTTTTCTTTAGCAGGATTACGGAAATAAACCTTGCCTTCTTCATATTCCTGAGCAGCGATCAATGTCGGTTTCGGAAGCTTTTCGTAATAACGTGAGATCTCGATCTGCTCTCTATTTTCAAAGACTTCTTCCAGGTTATCGTTGTATGAGGCAAACTCCTGCAATTTCTTTGAAAGATCATTCTTCATCTCAACACTAATCTGGTTGGCGCGTTTGCCAATGATAGCAACAGTTTCATAAATGTTACCTGTGTCTGCACATAAATCCATCATGTCACGGGTAACAGTATTACTTGGAGCGTTTGTCTTTTTGTAATCCATAATTTCTTATTTAGTTTTATTCATTAAATTCTTTTACATACTTATTGGCATCCTTGTAGATGCTCTCCACTTCTTTAGTATACTTGCTGTCAGGAAACTCGTTCTTGAAAGAATAATATTCATCTATCGTCTCACGCATACGCTCTTCTTTCTTTTCCTCCACACTCGCTTTCGCCATATCATATTTAGCACGCAAGACCAAGATAGAAAGATCTTCGCGCATCTTGGTATAAGGATAGTCTTTCAAAGCATTCTGAGCCGTAACGATACAAGACAAATAATTGTTACCGGTAGTACTATAAGTACTGTTTCCTGTATAAGAACCCAAATCATAATACAATTTCGCAGCCAGATAGTCTTTCATCACCAGCTTGTCCTGCAAATCAAAAATCATTTGCTGTGCATCCTGCCGACGGCTACTGGTTGGGAAATATTCCATAAACATCTGCAACTCCTGAATAGCTTTATAGGTGCTCGACTGGTCCAAACGAGGTTCTGGAGTATCCAAGAACAATGCTTTTCCTGAAAAATATCTGGCCTGTTCCGTATAGACCCCACGCGGATAAGTATTATAATAAGTGGTGAAATAATGCGAAGCTGTGATGAAGTCACCCTGATTATAGTAGGTCATACCCAACATATAAAGTGATTCCTCAGCCTTATCCGTTCCCTTCATGATGGTAATCAATTCCTCCAGAATGGTGGCCGCCTTAGTATTCTGCCCTTTGCCAAAGTAACTTTTGGCCGCTTCGTACTTGTATTCGTAGTCCGTGCTTTTTAAAACTTTGTTATACTCTCCACAAGACGTTAGAACCGTACCGGAGACAAGAGCTATAATGATATATTTTTTCATCTTATTCAAATAATTGCGCAAATTTACGCCTTTCCACCGAATAATGCAATATTTCCATGTTTTTAAATGCTAAAAAGTCGACAAGAGTCTATTTTTTAGAGATGAATAGATAATATCTAAGGAAATAACTGTATTTTTACATCTCATTAAACTAAACATACTATTTATGAATTTTGAATTGATTTCCGAATACCAACCCACCGGCGACCAACCGGAAGCTATCGCCCAGCTAACCGAGGGAGTGCTGGAAGGAGTCCCCGCACAAACTTTATTGGGGGTTACCGGGTCCGGCAAGACTTTCACGATTGCAAATGTAATTAAAAACATCAATAAACCCACCTTGATATTAAGCCATAACAAAACATTGGCGGCCCAGTTATACGGAGAGTTCAAGAGTTTCTTTCCCAACAATGCAGTGGAATACTATGTATCTTATTATGACTATTACCAGCCGGAAGCATACCTGCCGTCCAGCGACACCTATATAGAAAAGGATCTGGCCATTAATGAAGAGATTGACAAATTGCGGCTGGCTGCCACCTCTGCCCTGCTGTCGGGACGGAAGGACGTGGTGGTGGTGTCTTCCGTGTCCTGCATCTACGGTATGGGGAACCCGTCGGATTTCTATAATAATGTAATTGAGATAAAAAAAGGCAAACTGCTGGACAGAAATGTATTTTTACGCCGTTTGGTGGACAGCCTGTATGTGCGTAACGATATAGAACTGAATCGCGGGAATTTCCGCGTAAAAGGTGACACGGTAGACATTTACCTGGCATATAGCGACAATCTCCTCCGGGTTATGTTTTGGGACGACGAAATTGATGCCATTGAAGAGATCGACCCTGTTTCGGGAATCCGTCTGGCTACTTTTGATGAATACAAAATTTATCCGGCCAATCTTTTTATGACCACCAAAGAGAGCCAGTTGAGAGCTATTCATCAGATTGAGGACGACTTGACGAAAGAGGTGGCCAAATTCGAGGAGGAAGGAAAAATGTATGAGGCGAAACGACTCTATGAGCGCGTGACATACGATATGGAGATGATTCGCGAACTGGGGCACTGTTCGGGCATAGAAAATTATTCCCGCTACTTTGACGGGCGTAATGCAGGTACCCGTCCTTACTGTCTGCTGGACTTCTTTCCGGATGATTTCCTGATTGTAATAGACGAAAGCCATGTCAGCGTACCGCAAATACGTGCCATGTATGGTGGGGACCGGGCCAGAAAAACCAATTTGGTGGAATATGGTTTCCGGATGGAGTCGGCTTTTGACAACCGCCCTCTAAAATTTGAAGAGTTCAAGGAACTGGCCAAGCAAGTGATTTATGTCAGTGCTACACCTGCCGATTATGAATTGGTGGAAAGTGAAGGCATTATCGTTGAACAGGTTATCCGTCCTACCGGACTGCTGGACCCGGTAATTGAAGTACGCCCCAGTCTGAATCAGATTGATGACCTGATGGAAGAGATACAGCAACGCATCGAGAAAGAAGAACGTGTACTGGTGACCACGCTCACCAAACGCATGGCAGAAGAATTGACCGAATATCTGCTGCGCAATGACATCCGCTGCAACTACATCCACAGCGATGTGGACACTTTGGAACGCGTTAAGATTATGGATGAATTACGTCAGGGCGTTTATGATGTACTGGTGGGTGTGAACTTGCTTCGTGAAGGTCTGGACTTGCCCGAAGTGTCTTTGGTCGCCATTCTGGATGCAGACAAAGAAGGGTTCCTCCGTTCCCACCGTTCGCTGACCCAGACAGCAGGACGCGCCGCCCGCAATATCAATGGAAAAGTAATCATGTATGCAGACCGCATGACGGACAGCATGAAAAAAACGATAGACGAAACCAACCGTCGTCGCGAAAAACAGCTGGCATATAACGAAGAGCATGGAATCACCCCCAAACAAATACAGCGTGCGCGTAATGCTGCCTTGTTGGGCAACAACAGCAACGAAGCGGCCGGAACCACTCAAGGCTCCAAGGCATATATTGAGCCATCTTCCAATACAATGGCTGCCGACCCGATTGTTCAGTATATGACCAAGCCACAGATGGAGAAAACGATAGAACGTACCCGGAAACTGATGCAGGAAGCTGCCAAGAAGCTGGAATTTATAGAAGCTGCACAGTATAGGGATGAATTGCTGAAACTGGAAGATATGATGAAAGAGAGATGGGGGTAGGCTTGTCTCCCGATAAGATAGCACGGATATATCGGTGAGTTCCGGGAAAAGTAGGGTCCCCTACTTGCCCTACTTTTTTCAGAACCGTACCATTAATTCCATAACAAACTTGTCTTGTTCAGACTCCTTTGCCAAAGAAAGTTTATCATAAAAATATTTTTCATAATTAAGACGCAAATCCGCTTGAAAAGCCTTTCCAAAGCTTAACGTCACACCTCCAGTCACACGCTGGCGGGAATAATCGGTAATGTAAAGTTTACCATCCTCATCCGCATTACCGTTACTATGATCTCCCATACTGTCATAACGTCCTAAAAATGAAATTTTCTGAAACAGACCTTTCTTGATAAACAAGTCGTAATTGACAAAGGCGTTGAAAGCATGTACATCATCAAATGAGTTTTTCGCATAAGTTTTATAAAGGTATTCGGCTTCTATATGCCAATTATCAAACTCGTAGTAAGTACCGATATCATACATATAGATGCTGATTTTATCGGGATGTATTTTCTGGGTACTCAAAGTCAAGTTATAATTTTTCCACGGCATCAATTGAAGCTTAACAGAATAATTCAACGTGTTGTGCCACTCTTTCTGATTGGTGAGTCCGGAGCCGTTGAACAGTCCGCCCTCCAGTTTCAACGGCAGTCCCTCCTTTAAAGAGAAAGCTCCGGTAGCCCCCACATCACGCACATTCCCCACCTGTTTGGCTATGAACGAACGGTTGGCAAAATATTGTTGGTGGGGAGATCGATGAGCGTCTATGGTGAAAGGCACACGCATCTGTCCTAGTGTGACATTCCATGTATCATTGGGGACAAAGCGGGCGTATGCATCCAGCATCTTGATACTTCCCTCATCGGACAAGTCTATTTCAGCTTTATAAGCGATTACCGGAAGAACCTTCCCGTCCAGACTGACACGGGCGTTACGTACTTGGAACCGTTGCATTCCGTTAGTGGTTTGAAGTTCATATTTACCGCGGATCGTTCCATGTACTTCCGGCAAATATTCTTTAGGAATAGTCAGCTGTGCGGAAGCAGTTGCAATACTCAGCATTGTAAAAGCAGACGCTACAAGTGTATTTCTCATTTTTATTAATGTGACTTTCTTTGTTTACGGCTGCAAAGATATAGGTTCGGTATATCTGTAACATTTCATTCATATTACAAATCTGTTTCATTTGATATGGGGAATACATTTTACAGTCACATTCCGTATGCTTCTCATCTGCTGTGAACGCAGTGAATATGACCAAAAGAAATATCGACGTACCGACAGAGTTATTCAATAATACGGGCAGTTTCCACCTTCTCCAGACGTGCACGGAGTTTTCCCATCATGGATTTACGTATCCGGAGCCTCATCAGGCAATCCATATCATACGATTGCTCCAAGATGGCAGGCTCGTCCTCTTTCACAATGCGCATGATATCATTCATAAAAGGATATTCAAAGGATACGGTGATTTCTTCATCCACTGTTCTTTCCACTATATCAGCAGCAGCTATTGCTTCGGCAGCGGCGGCCTTGTAAGCGACAATCAGTCCGCTGGTTCCCAATTTTATACCTCCAAAGTAACGGACTACTATAACAAGGATATCCGTCAACTCATTGGAATTTATTTGCCCCAAAATAGGCTTTCCTGCGGTACCCGAAGGCTCTCCGTTATCATTTGCTCTGAAATCCTTCCTTTCATGCCCCAGCATATAAGCGTAACACACATGACGGGCATCGTAATATTTCTTCTGATACGCGTCAAGATGCTGCTTTATTTCCTCTATGGTACGTACCGGAATGGCAATAGCTATAAATTTACTCCGTTTCTCCGTATATATGCCTTCGGCAATGTCTGTAATGGTTTTATAAGTATCTTCTTGTATCATGGGTTTCAGAAATCATAAATCTTTAATTATAACTCACAGAATCTGTCTGGCAATCCATGCACACGCCTCAGCATCAGCCAGCGCATGATGGTGATTCTCCAATTCAAAACCAAAAAAACCGGCCACTGTATGTAACTGGTGGTTTCTCAACCCTTTCAGCTTCCGGGAAGCCTGATAGGTACAATAAAAGTCATAATCAGGATAATCCATACAATAAGTACGGAACACAGCTTTCAAACATCTCTCATCAAAGGCTTTGTTATGCGCAACTAGCGGAAGCCCCTCTATTTTAGGGGCAACCTGTTTCCATACTTCTGAAAAAACAGGAGCATGGGCAGTATCTTCCTGTGTCAATCCATGAATACGGGTGTTCCAATACAAATAGTAATCCGGTTCAGGATGGACGAGGCTGTAGAACCGATCGGCTATCTCACCATTTCTCACAATAACCACACCCACACTACATATGCTGGTACGTTCATTATTTGCCGTCTCGAAGTCTATTGCTGCAAAATTATCCATACTCTTTTTCGTTACACAGACAAAGGTACGACAAAAAAGCGATATACAAAATTCTTTTTTCCGGTACAATTTCTTATCTTTGAAACCTCAGCAGCAAAATAGACCAATATCTGTGACAATCAGCACTTGTAAAAGCTGAAAGATTAAACCATCTTTGCACTGTTTTTGTTTTTTAACTTAGACTAGATTTATAGTAAGATGAAAAAGATGAAATTCTCTACCTTGTTAATAGCAGCAGGGTTACTTTGTATCTCCGTTCACATAACAGCCCAACCACACTCCCGAAAGAAGGTGGGTATAGTTCTCAGTGGCGGAGGAGCCAAAGGAATGGCACATATAGGTGCTTTAAAGGTCATAGAAAAAGCCGGCATTCCCATAGATTATGTAGTAGGAACCAGCATGGGATCAATCATAGGCGGACTTTACTCCATCGGTTATACTCCCGAACAATTAGACAGCATGGTTCGCCGGCAAGACTGGACTTTTCTGCTGAGTGACAAAATACCACGCAGTGAACAAAATATGGCGGAACGGGAGGCCGCTGAAAAGTATGTATTCTCTCTTCCATTCGGAAAAGATGCCAAAACACAAGCCATAGGAGGATTGATAAAGGGACAAAACTTGGCAAACCTGTTCAGCGAGCTGACCGTAGGATATCATGATTCCATCGATTTCAACAAGTTGCCTATTCCCTTCGCCTGTGTTTCCGAGAATATTGTAAATGGCAACGAGGTAAATTTTCATAAGGGTGTACTGGCTACGGCCATGAGGGCTAGTATGGCCATACCGGGAGTATTCACTCCAGTCCGGCTGGACAGTATGGTTCTAGTGGATGGAGGTGTGGTAAATAACTACCCTGTAAATGTTGCGCGTGCCATGGGGGCGGATATTATTATAGGAGTAGACGTACAAAGTGACTTGAAGCCTGCCAACGAACTGAATAGCGCCGGCAGTATTTTGGGGCAGCTCATCAACTTGATGGGATTACAGCTTTATAAAAAGAACCTGGAAGAGACCAATGCTTATATCAAGGTGAATGTGGAAGGATATTCAGCTGCCAGCTTCACACCTAATGCAGTGGATACACTGATCCGCCGGGGAGAAGAAGCGGCACTGGCACAAGAAGGTGCTTTAATGAAGCTGAAGCAGGAACTGGGTCTGGACAGCACCTATATGCCGAAACCTCTTCCCAGCTATCCGTACTCCCCCAGCCGCAAAGTGTATATAAAAGAAATCACTTTCGACGGGCTGGACGAGAAAGACAAGCGATGGCTGTTGAAACGCTGTGATTTAAAGGAGGATTCTGAAATAAGCATCCGCCGCATAGAAGAAGCAACGGCCATATTGTGTTCTAACCTGGAATATTCCAGCGCCACTTATAATCTGCCCGAAGCCCCCGGCGGAGGCTATAATTTACATTTCCTTCTAAGCAAGAAATATGAGAATAAACTAAACGTAGGGATTCGTTTTGATTCGGAAGAAACAGCCAGTCTGCTGATTAATGTCACCAGCAATTTCCGGGGAAAAGTACCCACTACGCTGTCTTTGACAGGACGACTGGGGAAACGTTATGCCGCACGCATAGATTATGGATTTGAACCGGCTCCTTTGAAGAATATCGGGCTGGCATATATGTTTCAATACAATGATATTAATTTCTATCGTTATGGAGATAAGTCACATAACTCCACTTTCCGCTACCATTTGGGGGAACTGTCATTCTCGGATGTATGGTACAAGAATGTGCGTTTTGCTATCGGATTAAGGTATGAATTGTATGACTATGACAAATTTTTATACCAGGAAGGCAATCAGGGTTTTGACGTAGGAACAGAACACTTCTTCAGTTATTTCGCACAAATGCATTACGAGACTTTCGACAAGGCGTACTTCCCAACCAAAGGCATATCGGCAAGAGCCTCTTATTCGCTTTATACCGACAACTTTACCGGATATGACGGCCATGCCCCTTTTTCAGCCATAAAAGGTTATTGCCAGGGAGTGGTCCCTGTTACACGCAGATTCTCCATACTGCCTGCCATTTACGGCCGATTCCTGATAGGAAAAGATATTCCATATTCCAAACTTAATGCAATGGGTGGAGATGTGCAAGGACGCTTCCTGCAACAACAACTACCGTTTGTGGGAATAAACAATGTGGAATTAATGAGAAATACACTACTGATAGGAAGCATGAAATTCCGCCAACGGATGGGAAGTGTACATTATCTGACGCTAACGGGAAATTATGCGCTGAGTGCAAGCAAGCTGAGGTATCTGTTGGAACAGGATACCATGTTCGGCTGCGGTATCGGCTACGGTTTGGATAGTATGTTCGGACCCTTAGAGGCATCACTGAACTATGCAAACCGAGCCAATAAAGTGAGTATGTACGTCAATCTAGGATTTAAGTTTTGATTCCTCGTTGATAACCGCCATCATACCTTCTATCTGAGCCAAAGCCATCATACGGCCATGAAACGAATAGCCCGGGTTGTATCCTTTGCCGGCATCATCCAGCATCATGCGCCCATGATCCACACGCATCGGGACACCCGGACGCTCTTTCTCAAAAATACGGATCAACTCTATCACATGAGCACGCCCTCCCAAATGAGATGCTTCTATAAAATTCCCGTTGGGAAATGCATTGGTACTGCGCAAATGTACAAAATGAGTACGGTGCGCAAACATACGTGCCAACGAAGGTACGTTGTTATGCAATCCGGCACTGAGCGAACCGGCGCAGAATGTCAGCCCGTTATGCGAGTTATCAACCGCATGGAGGAGCCAGGTGATATCTTCCTCACTGGTCACAATACGTGGCAAGCCCAATACCTGGAAAGGGGGATCGTCCGGATGAATGCACATATTTATGCCATATTCATCACACACCGGCATGACAGCCTGCAAGAAATAACGTAAGTTTTCACGCAGGGCATCACGGTCTATCCCATCATACAAAGACAAAAGACGGCGGAATATGGCTACCGGATGCCGGTCTCCCTCCTTTATATTACCATTTACAAATCCCTGCGTCTTGACTATAATGGTATCGACCAATTCGTTTTTCTCGGTTTCGGTTATAGTCTTATCCAATTCACGCACCTGTTGTAATTCCGAATCGGTATAGTCTTTCTCCGCCCCTTCACGCTGAAGAATCATACAATCAAAATAAGCGAACCGGATCTTGTCAAAGTACAAAGAACTGGTCCCGTCCTCCCAAGGATGTTCCAAATCGGTACGTATCCAATCAATGACGGGCATGAAATTATAGCATACGGTCTTGATACCCGCTTTACCTAAGTTGGCCAGACTTACTTTGTAGTTTTCTATCAATTGACCCCGTTCAGGACCGGCATATTTGATAGCTTCACTTACCGGCAGGCTTTCTACCACCGACCAGCGCAATTGGTGAGATTCAATGTAATCTTTTAAACTCTTAATAGCTTCCAAAGTCCATATTTCACCATTAGGTACATCATGAAGGGCGGTCACAATTCCTTCCACCCCGATTTGTCTAAGCATGGGAAGCGTTATCTTATCTTTCCTCCCAAACCATCTCCATGTCTTTTCCATTCGTATTATGTGTTTTAGTCTGTACGACAAAGTCTTTATTAATCTTCTTTGAGCCTTTTTCTATTGATGTATAATCATTGCAGAGCGTGCCGGTACCATAAGTTCAGCACCTGAAACCTGTCCCAGGCCTTTCATGTTTATTTTGCCATCCTTACAGATTACAGTGTATTTACCCGACGGAATGTCCAACTTGACAGGCTCTGCACGGCTGTTCAAAGCTACGATGATATTTTTCCATGAGTCACCATTTGCATTGTCTTTCAAGATAAAGGCAACCACATTCGTATTTTTTACAGGTAAAAACTCCAATTGCCTACGTACCATATCAGCATCCCCCATACGGAAAGCGGGATGTGCTTTACGCATGGCTATTAAACCTTTCACATATTCGAACACATCTTTATGCACGGTCTTATTTTTCCAATCTATCGTATTAATACTGTCGGGACTATTATAAGAATTATGAACTCCCTTCTTGTCACGCATCATCTCATCCCCTGCAAATATAAACGGTACTCCTTGTGAAGTAAAGACAAATGTTTCCGCTAACTTCTGCAAAGCTGCCAGTTCCTCTACCGAAGCATCTGGCATGGTAGCTTTCAGACGATCGGCAAGACACATGTCATCGTGACAACTTACATAACTTATCATCTGGGTAGGTTGTAACGCCCAAGGTTTCTTACTATAATTCACAGAATCACTTATAACCTGCGGATGTTCGATTGCTCCCACAACTCCAAATTTGATACTCATTTCGTGTCCCGGCTCCCCTACTAGAAAAGCTCCTTTGGTATCATCATCCCAACCACCTCGCAAACCATCACGCATTTCATCTGAGAAAGCGGCGATACGAGGCATCTTTTCCACATTGGCTTTCATTGCCAGTTTGTCTGCTTCTAATTGAGGAGAACTGGCAGCCCATCCTTCACCATACATGAAAATAGACGGATCTATTTTATCAATAGCCGCACGTATCTCATTCATGGTTTCAATATCATGTATCCCCATCAAGTCAAAACGAAAGCCGTCTATGTGATATTCATTAATCCAATATAGAATAGACTCTATCATATATTTACGCATCATGGCGCGGTCGCTTGCCGTTTCATTTCCACATCCCGAACCATTTGCCCATTGTCCGTCCTTCGTCTGGCGATAGAAATAACCGGGAACCGTACGTTCGAAATTGCTTTCGTCTGTATTGAAAGTGTGATTATACACCACATCAAGCACTACCCTGATTCCCGCCTTATGTAAAGCTTGTACCATTTGTTTGAATTCCCTGATACGAACATCGGGTTTATAAGGATCTGTAGAATAAGAGCCGTCAGGCACATTGTAATTTTGCGGATCATACCCCCAATTATATTGGGCCTTGTCCAGTTTTGTTTCATCCACCGAGGCATAATCATACGACGGCAATAAATGTACGTGGGTAATTCCCAGTTCTTTCAAATGGTCAATACCTGTCTTCTCGCCTGAAGAACTGATAGTACCCTGCTCTGTCAAAGCCAGGAACTTGCCTTTATTTTGAATTCCAGAAACAGAATCCAAAGAGAAATCGCGATGATGCATTTCATAAACCATAATATCAGCATAATTCTTCAAAGGAGGACGCACATCGTTCTCCCATCCTTCCGGATCTGTAGAACGAAGATCAAGCACAGCTGCCCGTTTACCATTTACCCCTACGGCTTTTGCCATAATTCCCGGAGTGTCTCCTAACCATTTCCCGTTCACCTTCACATTAAAGGTATAGAATTTACCCTTCAGGTCCTCTTTTATTGAAATAGTCCAGGTACCATTCTCTCCCATCTCCATCGGAAAAGTATTAGAAGCTGAACCTTCATTACCCGATTCAAATAAAAGGACACGCACCTCTTCCGCTGTAGGAGCCCAAAGTGAAAACTTTGTTTCGGCAGGTGAGTACTCCATTTCAGTCAGCGCATCTTCACGGACAGGATATTCATCAAACGAATTATATTCTTTTTTCACAGACTGACAACTAATAGTAGTAGAAACAATTGATGCCCAAATAACATGTCTCACATTCATAATCTTATCTTTTTATTTTATCAGGATTCTTATTTATAAAATCTTTCCAGCCGGAATATTCTTTAGTCAATGTCGGTCTGCCCATTTGTAAATAATGACAATAAGCAGCCGCCAACCCATCTGTTGCATCCATAAAAGGCAGCATATCACTCTCTGGTATATGTAACATCCTCTTCAACATATCAGCGACCTGTTCCTTGCTGGCTTGCCCATTACCGGTTATCGCCATCTTTATCTTCAACGGCGCATATTCTGTTATAGGAATATCACGGCTCAAAGCAGCAGCCATAGCCACCCCCTGTGCCCGCCCTAATTTTAACATCGACTGCACATTTTTCCCAAAAAAAGGTGCCTCAATTGCTAATTCATCAGGTAAATAGGCTTCTATTATACCAACCACCCGTTCAAAAATACGGCGCAGTTTTAAATAATGATCACCATATTTACGAAGATCAATGACCCCCATAGTCATTACCTGCGGTTTAGTACCTACTACTTTCAGCAGACCATACCCCATTATGGTTGTTCCAGGATCTATACCCAGAATGATTTTCTCTTTTACCGGCTGAATCACTTAATTACCTCCATCAAAGTGGGAAAGCCAACCACCTTATCTTTAAATATCTTCATCATTTCCTCATTCAGATGCATCCCCTGCTGAGTATGCCAGCGGTGTAAGGTCGCTGTATCTTCCACCTCCCATTGCAATGAAAAACATTCTGAATCCTGCTCTTTATGACTAAGGATGTGCGTAAGACGGGGATTTTGCAATATTCCCGTTTTTTCCACTTCGGGAATGTAGCTTTCACTAAGCCAAATGACAAAATTACGCGCATCGTCAATACCTGTTTGATAAGTTGTATTATAAATTAACATATTTATAGTCTTTAAGTTAAAAAAGACCTGCTCCGCAGACCTTCATTTTCTCATTAAAAAGTGGAGCATGCGAGACTCGAACTCGCCACCTTTAGACTGCCAGTATGAATTCTGATCTGCGCTTACTATACTGACAAGCAGAAGGTTATCTACCCATTCAAAATCCTCCAAGATTCGTTTTAGTAAAAATCATCTTGATTTTCTATTTTATTCATTATTTTCCCTGTTCTAACGTCCAAATACTAAAAAGCCGCTCAACTCACTACTATAATTGAACGACCATAAACATTCAAGGGATTTCCTTTTCATACATTAACCAAAATTGTAAGGCATCAGAGAGCACAGACCAGCCAACCACTTTTTGTTGCCAGACTAAAACCTAATGCGTCCATAATACCCTCAATTTCCAATGAAAAGTACACTATAGATTTGCGAGCCATTTTTTCCCGGATTTTGTGTTAAGCCACACCAAAAATCCACCACCTACAACAGCACTTATTGTATATACTAAACTTAACATGTCCATAATCCACTTTATTTTAAAATTGTATTTCCTATTCTAATAAAAATGATGGTAGAGATTCCACCTATAATAACCCTGTATATGTCAAGGGTTATATCTACATCAGGCTTCATGGAAACTATTCCACCTACAACAAGTCCGGCAAATGAAAGTTTTGCTAAATCAAAAAACAACCCGGCAAGTTTTTCCCGTCTTACCTTGTCCTTTTCCTTGACTTCCTTCTTTACTTCCTGTTGTTCACTCCAACTTCCCATTCAAATTAAGATTTATTGCAAATATACGAAAATCAAACAATAAACAATAACATAAACCATTTATTTAACACACTTCACCCTTCGGCAAATTGGCCAGCACCTCATCTATGAAAATTGATCGGTAGTGCGGGCATTCCAGCACTCCCTTTTGCTTCGCTTCCCGATACACTCTGGAAAAGAGCTTTGCTTTCTCCTGGATTGTTGCTGGAATCTCTTCAATGGGCGTAGACAGAAATCGACATCCCCACCCTTTGCATGAAGGTGAAAGCCTACAGTGTTTTTGATTTTTCCACTGACACGAACAGTCATATATGCTTTGAACCATATATAATAAAACTCCAATATTCACATTGCAGCACTAACAATACATTTGCTAATGCTGCAATTATCTTTAATTAATCTTCTAGAACTTTTATCCTATTCCTTATGTTCGTACATATCGATCGCCTTAAAGAATTCATCCTCATAGTTATAAACATCATCAAGGCTTTCAATAACGTGTTTCACATCTTTCTTGTTTTCGTCAATAAACTGAACTACTATACCTAGTCAAGCATAATCTAACATTTTCCAGAATAGTCATATTATAAATCCCCCTTTAATGCACTATCTTTGATTTCTGCTTTAATATTACAATCTTTCAATATCTTTTCAACCTTTTTCCGATCTTCATCAATTGTTCTAGGTCCCATTGTTATTTCTAAATGCTCTAAAACTTCCTGCTTTAATGGAATATAAAGGGCTGTTCTACTCAGCTCCATTCCATTTCTATAAGCAGTACCAAGAGCCAACGGAAAGCTCAAAGGATGATTGCTCATTAAAGCCGGTTCAAACGGTTGTGCATGAATAATGAAACGGCTTTCATTCTGTAATCCCCATTCCCTTTTCTTATAAATGCCAATATTATCATGTTTAAACGCAACTCCTTGATCAAAGCATTTGATAGCTTCTTTATAATATAGCTCAATATTTTGTTCATATTTCACATCAACAAGACCGACTTTATTAATATAAGAACTGACTACAAAATTTTCAAAACAATATTCCCTATTATTATAAAATGATCTATTAACAGTTCCCACATCGTAAGTTTCAAACATATCCTCATCCAAACTTATCCTTACACCTTTATTCCCTTTCCCGTATCGATTCCATAAATCAATATTTTCCATTTCCGACTTAGTCCAACAACTCACAAAAGTATATTTACCTAATTTTATATTCGTATCATAAACCGTTGAGTCATATTTATATTCTGCTTTATCATCCACTTGGTCCAAACGATTAAACTTTATACTTTTGTTCTTAAGAATCATTTCTAATGTTTCAATAGAAGTATAATGATGTATTTTCATCTTAGATTTAATTATAAGTTTATCCTATTTTATTTGATTTTTGTAGATTGCATTCTTGGCATAAAATCTAAAGCTCCCCACACTAGTATCACCTACTTCATTATTACATTGTCTAACGTTTTTTCGTATTAAACAATCATCATCCTATTATAATTCTAATAGTTTTTTTCTATTAGTCCAATTAACGACTACAGACTCCGCTTCATCCGATATCAAGTCAAGATATTGTTTCAATTTTTCAATTTTATATCCTGAAGCTTGATCATTCACAACCGTCACACGCCTATGTATCTGCTTTTTTAGCATTGTCCTATTTATTAACTGGAAATTCATATTAGAACGTCCAATACTACCACGAAAATAAAATTCAGTAGTACCAGTTACGTAATTAAACAATGTAAATCTATCACTTCTTTTAACAACAGCATTAAATTTTATATCCTTATACCTCTCATCAATAAACCCATTAAACGACAATTCCTTCTTATCAAACCCAGCTGTAAGAAAGTTACTCACCTGCGTACGGAATCTCTTTTGCAAATCCTTATCCTTATCATCTTGAAATTTTATAAAAGAAGAACTTACCACGGTTGAAATAAAATTAGACACCTCAAGAACCAAATTTGGTACTAATTCTTTTTTCATTGTAGTTTTATAATAATAAATTTTATTGTTTGATTCCGTCTCACGTATAGAATATTGTTCCTTATAATAAGTGAACAGTCTTAAATAAGACTCATCATCACTATCGAAAAAATTATTATAGTAATTTTCACTAATCCAACCACCATCAGTAATAATGTAATAGCCCTCTCTTTCTGTTAGAAAAACAGAAACAAAGCAATCATTTGTGGTAAAGAAAGGCGTAATTATTTCTATGGTCTTTCCATATTTTTTCACTTTCCACAAAGAACTAAATGACGCTATTATAATCTTTATTATATCTTCCATGATTATTCAATATCAAATTGTACATTTTCTAAAGGATCAATATTTTCTTCCATTTTAAAAGGAAGAACACCTGGGGTCGAAATTAAATCAAAATTTTCAAATTTTATATTGGCCTCCTGCATAAAATGCAAAACACACATAGAAATATCTTCCAAAACTTTTGATTGCTTTTCATCCAACAGCACCTTTGTCTTGTAAGCTATCTCCTTTCCATCAGCTACAAACCGATGAAAATGAGGAGTTGGAACTTGTTGTTCCTCTATAGGAATAGGCAAATTGGAATTCCTATGAGAAGGTCCCGTAGAATCATATCTAAAAAAAGGTCTTTCACAAAAAGGAACACAGCGTAAAATGAATTTAAAATCTTTTTCTTCAGTTTCTTTTTGTTGTATGGTAAAAATTATATCATCTGGTAAGACATCGCTATAAGTAGGAGTATTTTTTTCTTTATAATCCGGTCTGCTATTTTTCTTTTCGTCAAGAACGATTTTGTTATTTAACAAAATTTTCTCTTCATCTATTAAAGAGCAATAGCTTTTATAATTATCTCTAACTTTAATATTGACTTTCATCTTTAGCTTATATAAACATTGTGTTTAAAATGGTTCTTATTTAGGAATAACTCTTATAAAATGATATGTAACAGTTCCATATTTTGTTAGAAGATAGTCATTTACATACATTCTTGCTTCAGAATTTAGTTTTTCTTGAGAGTTTGAATTAGACACAAATTCTAGATTCTGTATTTCTCCATTATATTCAAATATAGCTATATATTCTTTCATCATTATCCTATTTTATTTGATTTTTGTAAATTACATTTTTGGCATAATAATTGAAGATTCTCCACTGTAGTCGCACCACCTTTGGAAAAGGGAATAATATGGTCAAGCTGCAGGTTTTCAGTAGAACCGCAATAAACACATTTTCCTCCATCCCTTCTCCAAACTACATCAACGACTTCTTTAGGTATAGGAGGTCGCTTATTTGCTTCCGGAAAGATTTCTCCCTCATCCATTAACTCTTGCAGTGCAGCCTTTTCTAAGTCTTGCTTTCGTTTCTTTGCAAGAAGCTTCTCTTTTATTTTATTTATTGCTCTCCTGTTTTCCAACTCATCAATCCATTTTTTATACTCCATAATACTAGATTCAGACGTATCAATATACAATAAATCAGATTCAGTATCAGAAAATAGCACTCCATGCATCTCCCATTCTTTAGCCATATAAGTCAAGACGCCTGAATATTCAGACTTTAGTGAAAAAGATTTTTGACCAATCGGCTTTAAAATGATGAAGTCTCCTGAACTAATCAAGCATGTCTTATATCCTTCATATAAGATAGCGCATATAGGAACATCTACATATATACATGTGCATTCTTCATCCGGAACAAAATGAAGATATTTCTTTCCGTTCAGATTTTTCCAGTTGAGCATATTTTTCTTATTTTGCCGACATACACATAAGTACTCGATACACGCCGTACACCTCTGACAAAGGAACGTCAAAGTCCGAGAATTTCGGGTCCGGGTTAACCGAATGGCATTTCACATAACCTTCCTTACCCTTACATTGATGAAGTTCCTTTACTATAACCCCATTTGCAGTGTCCAAAACGTATGTTTTACCCCAGTCTATAAAGATATTGGGGTTTATCTTCTTTATCAAAATACGGGAACCTGAGGGGTATTCAGGTGCCATACTATCTCCATATACTGTAATGGCAAAGTCTACATCTTCAATGGGTGAAATTATAGCCTCACAATTTTGGAGCATTGCGCCTGGAGTCGCAAAACCCGTAAGCGTTCCTCCCATAGCTGACATGGGAAGAAGATATGTAGTGTAGCCTCCCATATCCCCTTTGTTTCGACTATCATTTATCGTACTTTCCAAAAAAGAAGATACAACAAATTTAGCCACGGACTCAGAACCGTATGCTTCTTCCAGCCTTTTTTTCTGTATCGGTTCTAAGTCTCTCATAGTCTTTTCCATTCCAGAGATATTTGACTGCTGACATTTTAGAATCTCTGCCAATTGCTTTTGAGTAAGATTAAAAGCCTGTCTAAATCCTTTCAAATCGTACATATCACTAATATATTAAGCCTATAATGATAATTAAAGTTAATATCAGTGATATTTATAGGCTAATATCATTGATATATCAGTAATGTTAGTATCTTTGCAACATCAAACAATAAACAACAGCACAAAGGAACGAAAAATAGTTCGGAAGTGCAAAAATATTGACTAACTAAAAAGAGGTAAACTCTGTGTTCTTTGACTTATTGACACCCAGCAATATAATTTAAGGGTAGATAATAACATTATTTCTATTTTGTATTGCTTGATATAAGAAACATCCAATAGCAGAGATGCGGTGACTTGGAGTAGGCTTATATAATACGACAAAATAATCAGTCCGCAAAATCCTCTTTAGCAGTAAGCAAACAGGTTAGGGGTCTGTACGCTGATTGTTACCCGTACGGTGGTCTTCCACTTCGTGATGTCATAATCGGATTATGGTACGGGTTCTCATTTAGACCCACATGGTGTCTTTATTATACATTTCCAAGTTATTGATTTTGATTTGTATTCTTTTTGTTGAAATTTTAGGTTTGCCATTTTGTTTTTCTGTTTTAGTACCGCTTTATTAATTATAAAAGGTGCTTCTTGATTGTCTGTGGCAATAAAATGATTATGAATATCTTTTTTCTTTATACAAATGTGATGCTTCAAATGTAAATGACGTTTTAAATCAGTTCCATAACCTTCAATAGCCAAATTACATATTTTGCATTTGACTCTATATATGGTATTCCTTTTCATTTTTTGGAAAGGTTCTCAATGGTTCTTTGCTGGCTCTCAATAATAGAAAGCAAACGCTCATTAGTAATAGGTGCTAAATCTACGGTTTCGAATTGTTCTCTGAACATATTCCCCTTTCCTCTTAATAACCAATCAGGATTCACATCATCTATACTATTTAGTACAAGCAGTACAGGTTCTATACCAAAACTCTCACCTGCACGCATAAGTTTACGCACATACATTTCTGATTTACCTATCAAGGCAGCAGTATCTTTTACGCTTAGATTCTTTGATTTAAGTATTTCAGCGAATCGTTCATTTATAGTCATATTGTTAATAATACTAAATGGTGTAATATATTATACTATTTGGTGTTGATTTTATACTGATTAGTATTACCTTTGCAGCATCAAACAACAAACAATAAACAAAGAAAGCAAGTTTGAGTGAGATAACCAAATAAAAGTAATAACTAAAAAGAGGTAAGACAATGAAAAGATTCGATTTACGACAGATTATGAGAGATGCCCACAGAACTTACAAGTATGTAGGCAAGAAACAAGGCAAGACCTTCGGTGAAGTTCTGAAATCAACATGGAAACTGGCAAAACTGAATGTTACAATGCAGGAAGAGCTGGCAAGACAACAGGAAGAAAGAAACAACAAAGTGTTCACTCCGGTCAAAGCAGAAAAAGTCACTTTCAAAGCCGAATGGTCAGACTGCTACAACTCCAACAGCCGTGGATATTTAGGCTCCCAGTACTGCGGAGATTAATAAGGACATTAATCAGGATTATCCTGTCCGGTCTCGATACCGGAAACAATCCGTAAAAGGTATGGCAGGAACTACATGGAGTGATTGCCCTTAGCAATCCGTTCCAGAAAGCGATACTGGCGCTTACCCTCAATCCCAGCATAGAGGACGCGAGAACTAACGGTCGAAGCAAGCAGCCTGTAACAAGGTCGATGCAAGCAGCCGGGCGAAGTAAGGGCAATCATGCCCCGAACGGTTATGCAGTGAAGAACAGTAGCTGACAACTCCGGTGGGAAGACCAGAGAGAGGTTATCGGGGCACAAACTAATAATATCTACTTATGACAATGAAAGCAATAATTGAAAAAATAGTAAAAATACGTCCTACACCCTATGGATTTATAGGAAAAGATGATACCGGGATAATCAACAAAACCGTTGTCATAAAGTTGTTCACTATCCCGATATACAAGAAAGAAATTTTAGTTCAGAAGAATATTTGACAGCTCCTGAAAGCTAAATTCCGTATGGATTTTAGCTCCATTTTGAAATAAAATCAATGTACCTTCATCGGTAGGCTTTACAAGCTGAACTGCACTTGCATTGATGATGCACTTTTCACCATCCACGGTGATTTCAACAAACTTGTTCATAATACTTAATTTTTTGTTTGACACCACAAAGTTAAGTAAATCCCCCAATAAAAGCGTGATGCCGCCAATCGGATTGGTTTGGGGGAACAAAACTAATACACAATCAAATGAAAGCAATATCAATATTATGCGCAGTATCATACGCGATACTCCTTATTACCATGTGCGATATGGGCGTATGGTTCTGGATAGCATCCACCGCCTTCGCGGTAACATCATTAGTGATAAGCAACGAACTTGACAATATTGAAAATCAAAAAAAATAAAGCTATGACAACAGTAGAAGAATTACAAAGCATGACACACGAAGACCTTGTAAGACGTGTACAAGAACTGGAACAAGACCTTAAAGAAGTCAAGGAACAGAGCGACATGTGGTTCGATTCGTTCACCCGCCTACAGGCACGACACGAAAGCAGCATTAATGCTCTAGACAACATTGTTAAACTCGCTAAATTGAAGTAATATGGTAAAAGTAACAGAAAATTGGGCGGCCACATTGAGAGCGATGAAGGTAGGTGATATCGTTGTGTTCCCTGTGCGTGCGATATCTTCCGTCAACACAACCATTTCCAGACTAAGATTGGAGATGTGTGTAGAAAATGCCGATTGGAAACGAACAGGAGAGGTTGACCGCAAGCGCGGAGAGTTCAAAATCCAGCGTGTGTCATGATTACGCTATCAGAGCGCGAGCATCTTGTCGCCGAACAATATTGCAAGGGTTTGGCCGACAAGGAAGTAGCCGACAGTCTGCAACGCTCGGAATGGACCATCAAAGCACAGAAGCGGGATATATACAAAAAGCTGGGTATTTCCAAAGATACCGAGCTTGTATTATACATGTTCTGTGAGCGCATGAAGATCAACTTCGATATAAAAGAGATACGTAAACACGGGCTTGAGCTATTCTTCTCCATCCTGTTCCTTGTCATTGCCGCATTGGATTTTCATCCCGACATGAGACAATGCAGCAGAGCAAAGACAAGAACCACCCAAGTATCAAGAACAAGACGAACAAAAACAGATTCAGATTATGAACTATACAGTTAACAACCAACTACGGACATCCATCTTATTTGATGGAACGGCAGAAGCACGGCTAGCAGACATCCTAGCCATCATGGACACTCATACATTCGGTAAAAGAGAAGCGGCCAAAATAGTTGGAGGCATAGGAAGGCTTATCAGACTGATCGAAGAAAACAAAATACGTTCCGACAAGCCTACATGCGCACAAAACGGGAAATGGTTCTGCAATGCCAGTGATGTCCTGCGTTATGCACAGGTCAAAATGCCAAGGAAGCCTAGAAAATTAAAAAAGAAAGTGGCATAAGCCACACGGGTAATTAGCTTAATGGAAAAGCGGTATTCACTTTTTTCTTTACGTTCAGACGGTTTGTGATTGTTTTCAGTAGGAATACAGATACAGGTTCGAATCCTGTATTACCCACACCCAAAGAGAGGGAGCCGTACACCCTTTAAACGTAGCCATGTTAGAGACTTCAAGGCAGTGAAGCAGAGAGCAATTTGTTAGATAATAATTTAACCCAAAGCCGCTGGAAAGGACAGCGTGAGGTGAGAGCCCTCTTTATATGTTATATTCTATATCCTTATTTATCCCGGTGTGTCCTGGCCGACTATCCGGGAACTATTTTTTTAACTCATTTATTAACCACTAAAAATTATTGATTATGGGACTTATCAAAAAACCTAACGAACTGACAGTTAAGAATGCCCTGTCGGCATTAATCTACGGACAACCTGGTATGGGAAAGACCACACTGGCGTTAAGCTCTCCCCAGCCACTACTCCTGGACTTTGACGGTGGCGTTCACCGTGTGAATGCAGCCCACCGTGTAGACACCGTACAAATTTCCAAATGGGAAGAGGTGGATGAAGTTCTTACGAGCGGAGAAATTGCCGAATACAAGACCATCGTTATTGATACGGCAGGAAAAATGTTATCCTTCATGGATAAATATATAATGAAAAACAATCCCAAAATGAAGAAAGCGGATGGCACACTGTCCCTGCAAGGATATGGAGTACGAAAGAATATGTTCATCAACTTCGTAAACCAAGTCACACTAATGGGTAAATCAGTAATATTCGTAGCCCATGAACGCGAGGAAAAGAACGGAGAGGACAAACAGATACGCCCGGAAATCGGAGGTTCTTCTGCCGGTGACCTGATTAAAGAGCTTGATCTTGTAGGCTATATGGAAGCCATAGGTAAGGACAGAACCATCTCTTTTGATCCGTGCGAGAAATTCTACGGTAAGAATACCTGCAATCTTCCGGCACGCATAAAGATACCAGTTATCATTAATGCAGAAGGTACAATCACCGGACCGAACGACTTTATGACAAAGATTGTAAACACTTATCAGACCTATCAGGAAAAACAGGCAGAACTGTCCTCCGAATATGAAGGTCTTATGGAAGTTATCAAGGAACAGATAGCCATGGTAGCGGATGCGGACACGGCCAACGAAGTGAAACAATCACTGGAGAGCCTGCAGCATATCTTCGACAGCAAATTACAAGCAGGTATGCTACTGAATAAAAGATGCAAGGAATTAGGGTTGAAATTCGACAAAGTAAAAAAAATATATGAAGCAGCCTAGTTATAGAATCTATCCCTCATTACTTGACAAATTCGACAAGTATCTGAGAGCTGATGAAGAAGTGGAAAACTTCTGGAACATTGATAATGAAACCGGAGAGTATAAACGCTCTCCGGAAGAAATCGAAGAGAGCCTGAAACAAGACCTTCTGGATGCTATCAACCGTGTACCGTTTGAGAGTGAAGCAGCCGACAAGGGAACAGCCTTCAATGCTATCATTGACTGCTATGTCCATTGCGAAAATCACGTGCCGACAGAGCGTTCCCCCTACTCCATCATTGGCGATAAGGAAACCAATACTATACAAGTAGCTTTCCCCGCAACGGATATCGCACCTGCACGGCATTTCCTTTTCGACAGACAATGGTGTATAGAACAGGCAGAGTATTTCAAAGGCTCATTAAGTCAGGTCTATGTATCCGCCATTCTTCCTACCCAGTACGGAAATGTGGAGTTATACGGATTTATCGACGAACTCCGAAAGAATGTTGTTTATGACATAAAATCCACATCTAAATACGAGTTCGGCAAATACGCCCACGGGTGGCAGCGCCATGTCTACCCTTATTGCCTAATTGCTTCCGGTCAGATGGAAAACATAAAGGCATTTGAGTTTACGGCTTATGCGCTGAAAGGCGGTACCAGCCGCACACCGCTTATCAGTGGTACGCAATATCCGGAATATTATACTTACAATCACGAACAGACAGTGAAACTGCTCACGGCACACGTAGAACATTTCATAGAGTTTTTGGAAGCTAATAGAGAATCTATCACGGACAAGAAGATTTTCGGACTGGAATAATGGCACAAGAAGCTATCCTTATAAAAGAAAAAGGTGTGGTAACACTGAACAAGTCCTTTGATTTTATGTGCTCGCAGCTCCGTAACGGTCGTTACAGGTTAATTATCGAACGTTACACAGAGCCGCGCACATTAAGTCAAAACGCCCTGATGTGGCTTTGGTTTACCTGCATCGAGCAGGAAACAGGAACAGAGAAAAATGTAGTCCATAAACACTACTGCCGTAAGTTTCTGAGCGAAACCGCCTATTTCCAAGGAATAGAGGAAGAAATAGTCAGAGGCACATCGGAGCTGAACACCGTTCAGATGACGGACTTTTTGAATAAGGTCAAAGCAGATGCAGCCACGGAACTGGGAATAACACTTCCCCTTCCGGAAGACCGTTATTATAACGAATTTGTCAACGAATATAAATATAGAAGATAATGAAGATCATAAAAGCTAAAATCACCAAGGACAGTACCTTGGTGGCCACCTACAAGGATGAGAATGGTACAACCACCGTAGAAGGCAAGAACCTGGTAACATCAGACCTTATCAATGCGTTCAGCAAGCTGAATCCCCACGCCGCTTTGCTTACAGAACAGAAAGAAGTGGACGGTATAGAATCAGTAGATGAAGTGCCTGATATCATAGGACAGGTGCTTGACGTTACAGGGTATTCCATTGGCGGAGATGGAGATAATGAAGGGGTTACTCTGATAGCCAAACGTTTTCTCAAAACAGGAAAAGTTCTGAACCTATGCGCTCCGTTCACCATGTTCAATAATGAGAATGAATCGTATATCAATGCCTTCGAGCTGGAGCAGGAAATCCAATCCTGTGAGTTCGAAGTCAAAGAGTATCTGTTCAACAAAAAATGGCGAATTGTACAACAGGAACTTCCGTTTGAGGAAGACACGGCGAACGCAGACGTACAACCGGACACCATTCCAGAAGCCGGTACAGACTTCAATCAAGAGGTTGCGGAATTCCAGCAGGCTATGAATGATGCAGGGGTTGACATAATAATGAACGGAAAGAAAATTAAATCACGTAAACCACGTAAAGTCAAACAACTTGCATCATGATACCGCCGTCCCCATTTTGCGTAACTACTACCCCCAACTGCTTCAAACTAGCCTTCCCATATCATCCAAGATTAGTGGAGCTGGTCAAACGGATTCCAAGTGTAAAACAGAATATCCGGGCAGCCTATATCGCTGACGAAAAAGCTTGGAAGGTTTCTCTACAAGATAAGGAATACGTGAGGATGATGGCAGATTGGGCGGTACAGACAAGGATATGCAGCCGGGTACAGCACAAAGTGACAACAAGAGAGTATAATGACTATACTATTCCCGACCTTCCAAAACTTACGGTTCCACACGGATTGCTGTTAGAACCGTACGAATATCAGAAAGAAGGCATCGCTTATGCGCTACAGCACAAGCGGTGCATATTCGGGGACCAACCGGGACTGGGAAAGACATTACAGGCAATAGGCACGGTTACGATAGCAAAAGCGTATCCGTGCCTTGTCATTTGTCCGGCCGCATTGAAAATAAACTGGCAACGTGAATTTAAGAAATTTGCCGGAAAAAATGCCATGATTCTGGATGATCGCAATAAAGCCAGTTGGCACCGTTTCTTTGAGACTAAATGCTGCAACATATTCATAACAAATTATGAATCACTGAAAAAGTTTTTTGTACTTAAAGTAAAGGAGGATGCACGGTTTACCATGAAATCCATTGAGTTTGACCCGCGAATATCGTTATTCAAATCCGTAGTCATTGACGAATCACACAAGTGCAAATCCACCAAGACCCAGCAATCCAAGTTCGTAGAAGGAATATGTAAAGGCAAAGAATATATCTTGGAACTGACGGGAACCCCAGTAGTGAACAACAATACAGACCTTATACAACAACTCAAGATAATGGGACGATTAGAGGATTTCGGAGGATACAAGTATTTCGTAGAGAGGTTCTGCGATGGACCTAAACAGTCAAGCAATGTGAAAGAACTGAACTGGAGGTTATCATCGACCTGCTTCTTCCGGCGCGAAAAGGCCAAGGTACTCACTCAGTTGCCGGACAAGTCACGCCAATATATAGAGGTGGACATATCCAATCGCAAAGAATACGACAAAGCGGAAGCCGACCTGATACAGTATCTCCGAACTTACAAGAATGCGGACGATGAAAAGGTGGCCAAGGCATTAAGAGGCGAAGTAATGGTGAAAATGGGAATATTGAAAGCCATATCAGCCAGGGGAAAAATCAAAGTCTTTTCCGAATTCATCCATGACGTGATTGACGGAGGTGAGAAACTGATAGTCTTTGCTTACCTGAAAGAAGTAGTACAGGAATTAAAGAAGATATTCCCTGAAGCTGTCACCGTTACAGGCGAAGACAATGCTACTCAAAAACAGACAGCGGTAGACCGCTTCCAAAACGACCCTTCTTGCAAGCTGATCATCCTTAACTACAAATCAGGAGGTACAGGTCTTACATTGACAGCTTCCAGCCGTGTGGCGTTTATCGAGTTCCCATGGACTTTCTCCGATTGTGAGCAGGCAGAAGACCGAGCACATCGGAACGGACAGAAGAACAACGTAAACTGTTACTACTATCTTGGGAAGGATACTATCGACAAATATATGTATGATGTCATTCAGACCAAAAAAGGAATAGCCAACGGAGTGACAGGGACGGATGATGTGGTTAAGGAGAATGTGGTAGATATGGCAATGAACCTATTCAACGGAAGAATATGAGGAAACAGACAACACCATTATCAGAAAGCCAAATACAACATGATTGTTTGGTATGGTTCCGGTTACAATATCCCAAACTGGCTCGTATGCTTTTTGCAGTGCCCAACGGTGGCAAACGTGATGCCAAGACAGGAGCACGGATGAAGTATGAAGGAGCAGTGAGAGGTGTGGCAGACTTGATTTTGCTCATACCCAAAAAGGGATGGGCCTCCCTCTGCATAGAAATGAAGACACCGAAAGGCACACAAAGCGAGCACCAACGAACGTGGCAGACAGAAGCAGAGAGATACCAAAACAAGTATGTTATCTGCCATTCCCTGCAAGAGTTTATGAACGAAGTTAATTCTTATCTTCTATGACATATTTGGACTATATAAACCAATTTTGGCAAACACAGGATAACGTGCAATTTTCCCCGAATGAGGCTTACCTGTATTTCTATCTTCTAAAAGAATGTAATACTCAGGGCTGGGAGAATCCGTTCGAGTGTCCCAACAGACGAATCCTTCTCTCAATCGGTATGAGCGAGCCTACCTTGATTGATTGTAGAAACAGATTACAGCAAAAAGGTTTGATAGACTTCCAAGCAGGAAAAAGAAGGTCAAAATCCCCTGTTTATTACTTAAATAATTTAAGCAAAGACTTTAGCAAAGACTTTAGTAAAAGCTTTAGCAAAAACTTAAGTAAAGACTTAAGCTCTTATAAAGAATATAGAATTAAGAATAATAATAACTCTAACGAGTTATTTAAGCCCGAGCAGGAAAAACCTAAAAAGAAGCCTTCAAAACCAAAAACCGAATTTATAGCCCCTACCCTGGAACAGGTGAAAGATTACTTCCGTGACAAGCTCCCGGACTGGGAGCAGCAGGCAGAGATATTCTTCTACCACTTCGATGCGCTAAGCTGGAAAAACACCAACGGGGCTAAAATTGAACGATGGGACAGCCGGGCCAACCTTTGGATAATCGAAAAAAGACTTCAAAATGGAAACAAGACTTCAAAAACAGATCACTGTGATAATGTCCCCAGGACAGATACCCCAATCCAGGAAAAAGCCGGAGACACTGACACCGCTCCAGCAGATCTTGAGAAATGGATCAACAGCCTCCCAATTGGTTGACAACTGGTCCGGCACGCAAGCCCAGCTGAATTGTAACCTGACATTAGCACAAGCAATCAGGATTGAGGGTATTCCCACCCTTGCGGACATCAATGCTGTCTTCGGCAACGCCACATCAGTCAGGATTATCACAGAGCACCTGCAATCAATCCTCCGATACGCAGACATTGATATCGCACCTCAACAACTTGCCGAAACGGCGCTAAGCATATTGGCCAGCTATTATTTTCTCAATCTGGCCGAGCTTTGCATATTCTTCACACATCTTAAAAACGGGAGCCGTGGACAGTTCGTCTGGGGAAACAGGATAAACAACCAGTCCATTATGGTAGCCCTATCGGACTTTTGCAGGGATAGAAGAGACGAGCACGTCAAACTGTCCAATGAAACCGCCATGAAACAATCCCAAAAAGGTTTCACCCGGATAGAAGATGCAGCGTGCGCCATGATTGAGGGAGTAAAAAACATTCAGGAGCTCAAAAAAAAGGCTAAAAACGATTTCAGCGCCTTCACAGAACTTTTTCCTAACGTTCCCAACAACCATACTGCCTACACCTATTGGAAGGCATACGGGGGAAATGAGGATGCAATACGGGCTATATACGGAAATAATGCACCACCTCCCAATATAGCAAGCGACGATATAGGAAAATTCTTATGCGAGTATAACATCAGAATCAATCACAAATAAATATTATCAACCACTTCAAAATTAAGTAACCATGGCAAAGAATGACAGTTTCAAACAGGCAATCAAAGCCTATCTGGACAAACGGGCGGAAGAAGATTCACTGTTCGCCCCCAAATATGCGAATGAGAAGAAAAGCATTGATGAATGCTGTAGTTATATCATGGGTGAAGCCAGGAAGCGTGGTAACGCCGTAGCGATTTCAGACGAGGAGGTCTACGGGATGGCAGTGCACTACTATGATGAGGACGATATCAAAATAAACCGGCTGCCTGCCGGAGAGAAAACGTCCGTATCATCCTCCGCCAAACCTGTGGAACTCACCGAAGAAGATAAGAAAGCGGCACGTGACAAAGCAATCGCACGGCTGGCGGAAGAACAATACCAGACACTCAGGAAGAAAAACGTCCGAAAGAAAGCGGATGATAATGTCCAACAAATGAGCCTGTTCTAATCATGAAACCGAGAACGAAACTTGAGAAACGTGTAACCGAACTAAGCGGCAAACTGTCCGCCGTTACCGAAGTACAAAAAGAATGGGCGAAAGAACATATATTCACCCACGAAGCATATAGGTGCAAGGATGAGCTATGGTGTTCCGAGTGCGGCGGAACATGGATAGACACAAGCAATAGCGAGCTGGGAACCACCCTGCTCGGTGATACGACCGAATGCCCGTACTGCCACCACAAACTGGACGTAAAGGTCAGCCGGAAACGAAAAGTCGAGGAAGAAAAGTACATGTCCATCTTACAGACCGCCGGAGAGTTCCAGATCATAAGACATATACTATGCTGCAAGTACGCCAGAAAAAGGAATTTTGATTTGAACAGCAGACAGGATTATATTCACTATGCTTTCTTTGAAGTGGTTCAGGAATGGATCACCGTCGAGGGGAAACGCACCATCATGGCAAAACCGATGAATATGGGAAGCAGCGGATGGATATATTCGGAACCACTGAGCATAAAGGGTGAATACGGCAGTTACAGCTGGAATTATCGTGGAGACCTATATGCGATATGGGGATGGATATATCCAAGAAAGAAACTGATCCCGGAATTGAGAAAGCGGGGAATCGGGAAACGGTTCCCCGATGTACCCCCCTCAAAACTTGTACGAGACCTTCTGAAAGGTGGCAATGATGCGGAATTATGTATCAAGACCGGACAGACGGATATGTTAAAGCACATGTACAAAACGGGCTATTACCAACTCCGATATAAACCGTCCTTCAACATCTGCAACCGCAACCGTTATATAATCAGAGATGCAAGCATGTGGAATGACTATATAAGCCTGCTGTCCTATTTCCACAAGGATCTGCATAACGCCAAATACGTATGTCCCAAAAATTTAAAAGCCGAGCACGACAGATTACTAAGAAAGAAAAATGAAATTGAGGCAAGGCAAAGAAGGGAAAGGGACAGAATAAAGGCTATCCAAAAAGAAAAGCAGCTCAAGGAGGATATAGCATCATTCTACAACCGGATGGAAAGATTCTTCGGCATGGAAATCAAAGGCGACGGTATAACCATCCGTCCGCTTGAAAGCGTAACCCAGTTCTACAAGGAGGGCAAAGTCATGCACCATTGTGTATACGCCAACAGGTATTACAGACGCAGTGAATGTCTGATCATGACAGCCATAGCCGGAGAAAAACATGTGGAAACCATCGAAGTGAATCTTAAATCGTTTCAGATAGTACAGTCAAGAGCCGTATGCAACGGAACATCAGAGTATCATGACCGCATTATCCGGCTGGTGGAGAAGAACATGAGTTTAATCAAAAAAAGAATAGCATAATGAAAGATTATATAGAATTTTTAAAAGACAAGATGGCAATCAGCCATCAGACTGGGTTTGAAGTCAGACCGGAAGAAATTTCCCCGTATTTATACCCTCATGTGAAAGATACAGTACGTTGGGCTATTTCCGGCGGTTGCAGGGCGATATTCTCCAGCTTCGGTATGCAGAAAACCGTAACCCAGTTGGAGATACTGCGGGTGATCCTGAACCGCACAGGAGGCAAAGGGTTGATAGTTTGCCCCAAGCGTGTAGTAGTGGAGTTCCTGACACAGGCCGAAAAGCATCTGGGTATGAAAGTGACCTATGTACGTACTATGCAGGAGGTGAAGCAATGTCCGACCAATATCATGGTGACAAACTATGAACGTGTCCGTGACGGCGAGGACGGAATAAGAATAGAACCTTCCTACTTTACCGTTACCTCATTGGATGAAGCGAGCGTGTTACGTGGATTCGGAACCAAGACCTATCAGGAATTTCTTCCTCTGTTTGCAGAAGTTCCGTACAGGTTTGTTGCCACTGCCACGCCATCACCCAACAGATACAAGGAACTGATACACTATGCCGGCTACCTTGGAGTGATGGATACCGGGCAGGCACTTACAAGGTTCTTCCAGCGTGACAGCACGAAGGCGAACAATCTTACCCTCTATCCCCACAAGGAGAAGGAATTCTGGTTATGGGTAAGTACATGGGCGTTGTTCCTCACCAAACCGTCTGATTTAGGTTATCCCGATACAGGATATGAGTTACCAGAGTTACGGGTACATGAAGAAGTCGTGAGTGTGGATAATTCCACTGCCGGAGCCGACCGTGACGGACAGGTGAAAATGTTCCGTGAGGCTGCTCTAGGCCTTGCTGATGCAGCTAAGGAACGTCGGGACAACATGCAGGAAAAGATTGCCCGTGTGGTAGAGATTATCAATCGCCCGGAAAACAAAGACGACCATTTCCTTTTATGGCATGACTTGGAGGCTGAACGTGAGGCACTCTGCAAGGCAATTCCCGGATGTAAGGCTGTGTATGGCTCGCAAGATGATGAAGAAGCCGACAGGGTGATAGCGGACTTCAAGGATGGCCGCCTGAAATATCTGGCCGCTAAACCTGAAATGCTTGGTGAGGGTCTGAATTTCCAGTACCACTGCCACAAGGCAATCATGTTCATTGACTACCGTTTCAACGACAAGTTTCAGGCAATAGCCCGTATCTACCGTTTCATGCAGCAGCATCCGGTTGACCTCTATCTGGTCTATGCGGAAAGTGAGGGAGAGATATACAAGAGCTTCATGCAGAAGTGGGCGCAACACCGCCAGATGGTAGCCAAAATGACCGATATAGTTCGTGAGAACGGTTTGTTCGGCTTACAGGCAGAGGAAAAGATGATGCGCTGGATGTTCGCCAGTCGGGAAGAGAAGTCCGGCAAACTGTGGAAAGCTATCAATAATGACAATGTACTTGAATGTCAGAAAATGGAAGATAATTCGGTAGACCTGATTGTAACCAGTATCCCGTTCTCCAACCACTACGAATATACGCCTACCTATAATGATTTCGGACATAATGAAGACAACGGCAAGTTCTTTGAGCAGATGGACTATCTCACCCCGGAGCTTATGCGTATTTTAAAGCCCGGCCGGTTGGCCTGCATCCATGTAAAGGACCGTGTACTGTTCGGCAACGCTACGGGTGACGGTATGCCCACCATCGACCCGTTCAGCGAAATGACAGTGTTCCATTATCTGAAGCACGGATTCCGCTACATGGGGCGTATTACAGTGGATACGGATGTAGTAAGGGAGAACAACCAGACTTATCGGCTTGGATATACAGAAATGTGTAAGGACGGTTCAAAGATGGGTATCGGTTGCCCGGAATATGTTCTTCTCTTCCGAAAGTTGCCTTCTGATACCTCACGAGCCTATGCTGATTTGCCGGTGACAAAGAATAAGAGTGAATACTCGCTTGCCCGTTGGCAGATAGATGCCCATGCAAGTTGGAAATCATCAGGTAACTCTCTATTGAGCTATGAGGACATGAAAGGAGCCGGAATAGACAAGATACGCCATCTGTTCAGGAACTACGAACGCGAGCATATATATAACTACGAAGAACATGTATCATTCGCAGAGGAATTGGAAGCTTACGGAAAGCTGCCTAAAACGTTTATGGCTGTCGATCCGGTAAGCAAGAAACCCTGGATATGGGATGATGTCACCCGTATGCGCACGCTCAATACCAAGCAGTCACAGAAGAAACGGCAGAACCACATCTGCCCTTTACAGCTCGATATCGTTGAAAGACTGATTGAACGGTATTCAAACAAGGGTGAGTTGGTGTTTGACCCCTTCGGAGGTATCGGCACAGTACCTTATTGTGCCATCAGACTGAAACGTAAGGGATTATCTACTGAACTAAATTATGACTATTGGAAAGACAGTCTTTCATATCTGTATGAGGCGGAGATGGAAGTTAGCGCACCCACATTGTTTGATTTGATGGACAGTGCCGTATGAACATCTATCATACAGAACCCAGATTCGACTGCGAGAAATTCGCTCCATGCGGGCGCATCTCCCTGCACAAATGCCGGAAATACAAAGGCAGACTGGATGAATGCAGGGGATGTACGCTTGTACACCGTAAAGCCAAGACGGTTGCAGGTACGGAAGCCGGAAGAAAGGTTTGTCCGCATTGCGGACGTTCCCTTCCGCTCCACCGGTTCTATAACAGGACTGTCAGATGTGGGGATAAGGAATACCGATGTCTCACCTCCTGGTGCAAGATGTGTATGAGTGAAGTCGCAGCGGAAAGGAATCGTAATAATTAATTTAAAAATCTAATGAAAAACGTAACGAAAATAGCTAAAAAGTCCGCAGGGCTTAGTCAAAGATGTTCGATTTGTCCACTTATGCAAAGATGTACTTTAGAAATCCATAGAGCTTGTTTTGACAGCTTTGTGGATGGCTTCAAGAAAGGAGCCAAGATGGCAGAAAAGGAAATAAACAAGAAATTCAAAACAAGAACAGAAATGAATATAAAGTAATTTATACGCTATTATGAAGGCAAGAATAAAAAGAAAAATACAAAAACGACCATTTTTATATAATGTAGGACAAGTATTTAAGGCTTGTGATTGGCTTATTACCATCCAGCGTGGGGAATACCGTTGGAACAGGTATCGTACATTCGGCACTATTATAAAAAGAGAAATATAATCATAACAGATTGAATATGAATATAGAACAAATTATTTTCAACCTTCTCAATAAGAGCGCACATACGTGGGTTAGATATTGGAAACAAAAAGAAATGTCGGGTTTAACATTACCTGGCGAATATGTTGAGATAAGGATTTTTTTCTTATCAGGTTTAGACATTTCTGATTTTTTAGAAGCTGGATTTAAAATTCATACAATACAATCCAAGAAAATAGATACAGATGCTTATTGTGACATCCTGTTAGTGCGTTAATTTGAGTAAAACAATATAGATATGAACCTATTTGCAAACGAAATAGAAAATCAAGCTATCGAGCGCATACAGAAGTTTGCCAAGATAGCCAAGACTATGGGATTTGAAGTGCGTCTAGGCTTTTCCGGTGGAAAAGATAGTCAGGTATGCTATGACCTCTGCAAGCGAAGCGGCATAAACTTCAAAGCCTACTACAATATCGCTTTTGAAAGCTCCGTTACAAAGAAGTTTATCCGTGAGCATTACCCCGATGTGATTTGGCGCAAGGACTATAAGTTTGGCTTTATCGAAAACATTTGGCGCAATCACGGAGGATTGCTCCCAACCGTACAAAAGGCTTATTGTTGCGATAACTACAAGCATAATCGCAACTATGTAGATAAATGCACTATTGTCGGTGTGCGAAAGGCTGAAAGCGCAAAACGAAAAAAACGTACCGCATTTGAAGCAAAGAACAAAACGGTAATGAAGCACAACAAGGTTCTGATAGATAATTACTTTGAAGAGCATTGCCAATCCGTAGGAACTGGAAGCGTTATCCAGCTAAAGCCTATCATTGACTGGACGGACAAAGATGTTTGGAACTACATACACAAGCATAACCTTCCTATCAATCCCGAATACCAGCACTCAAAGCGTGTCGGCTGCATCGTTTGCCCGAAAGCGAACTTTATGAGTAACTATATCGGATTGATGAAATATCCTAAACTGATAGATACGTTCATTCTTGCAAAAGAAAAAGCAGGAAGAAACAAACCGTCAGATTGGGATGTAACAAGGGAAGATAAATCTTATATCATCGACAAGCCCTATTACATCTGTCGCTGGTTGAACCATTCCTTTATGCCGTTCACTCCAAAGCAGGAGGAACTTTACAGACAAGTAAGAGAAAAATATAATAAAATACATAGCTCATAAGCCGGATAAACTGGTTTAAACATAATATAGAAATGAAAAAGGTACTATTTATCTGCACGCTCCTCACTGTATTGGTAGGATGTGCTATCAAACAAACCCCTCGTGCTACTTTAAAGAGAGGATATAAAGAGAATCGCTTCACTAAGCAATTTCATTCTGTGTTTAATCAAAAATATTTATTAAAATGAAAAGGCTGCCGAATATGCAGCAAGTGTTATAGCCGAGTTCCCTGAACTTGCAAGCTACAAAGGAACTATTGAAACCGTTTACGGACAAGGGGCAATGGAAGGTGAATTATTAGGAGAGGAAACCGGAACGTTTGGACAGGCGCTTGAATCTCTTAGACGGGGGCGCCTTGTTGCTCGTAAAGGATGGAACGGTAAGGGAATGTTTATATTCATGCGGCCTGAAGATAGTTTGTCTACTGATATGATTGTAAATCAGGTTAAATCACTTCCTGAATCATTTAAAAAGTGGGTTGCCGATAATCATGGAGATTCTGTAACTGATAAAATCAAGTTTACCGCATATCTGTGTATGAAAGCTGCTGATGGAACAGTTGTAAACGGTTGGCTTGCGTCCCAAACGGATATGCTTGCTAATGATTGGATAATAATTGAGTAATCACATTACCATACGGCGGTTGAAAGTCTGCCGTATGGCTCAAATCTAAAAATTATTGAACTCTTTCAAAGTAGATAGGCTTATGATTTGGATTCAGTTTTACAAGATAACCATCATAAACTAATTGCGATATTGCAAGTCCGACTTTACGTCCGTCTTTTATAGAAGGTTCCAATGCTTGAGCCCATAACAAAAGCATGTGCTTGGTTATGCCAGTTTGTCCAACTGTTGTATTGTTCAATAATCCCTGTAGAATTGCATTCTGAGTGTTCATAATCGTATGTATTTTAATAATAAATTGCAAAGATAATAAAAAAAATGATAATAGCATGGTTTAGTTACGGTGTAACATCCGCAGTAGCTTGTAAGATAGCGCTAAGTTTGTATGATGATGTGCAGATTTACTACATTGAAACAGGTTCCGGACATCCTGATAACACCCGGTTCCTATCTGATTGCAAAAGATGGTATAATCGTCCGATACATACTATCAGAAGCGATAAATATCTCAACGTAGAGGATGTGTTGGCTAAGAAAAGATTTATTAATGCTCCTACTGGCGCAGCTTGTACATTTGAACTAAAAAAGCAAGTCCGTTACAAGCTGGAAAAGGAGCTTAGTTCTTGGGGCGGTCAAGTTTGGGGATTCGACTTTGACCCAAAAGAAATAAACCGCGCCATCCGCTTTAAGCAGCAATATCCAGATACAAAGCCACTATTTCCGCTTATTGAAAAGCAGATTACGAAGCCGGATGCAATGGGAATGCTTAGGAAAGCTGGCATTGAAATCCCTGCCATGTACAAGATGGGTTACAATAACAATAACTGTATCGGTTGTGTAAACATAGCACGTTGCAAACAATAAGAACAATGATTATAAACATAATAAGAGGATGTAATATATAATACAGACAGCCCTTGTCAGTGCTTTGTGAATACCCGGTAATTGCTTTGTGGTGGTTATCAGGTATTTTATTGCCAACCAATTAATACCAAAATATCATGAGCTTAAACGAATTAAGAAATAAAGCCTACCGTAACGCAGTAACGCACGGTTTCCACGATAAGGAACTGAGTAATGAACACTGCTTTTGCCTTATCATCAGCGAGCTTATGGAAGCAGTGGAAGCGGACCGAAAAGGGAAACATGCCGACAGGGAATCTTTCAAGTCTTCTTATGAGGATGAAGAACCGCACGATGATGTCAATTTCAAGTATTGTTTTGAAAAATATATCAAAGATACGATTTCAGACGAACTAAGCGATGCAGTTATACGCTTGCTTGACCTTGCAGGACTTCGAGGGATAAGCCTTGAACTTGCCAACGGAGATATTGATGACTGTATTGAAGATATGGCAGAAGCCTATAAAGACGAAACTTTCACCGAATCAATCTATTCCATCTCTACACTTCCTGTTAGATATGACGGAATATTTGATTTTTCTATTACTGTGAATGATATGATACTGTCAATTTTTGGACTTGCCAAACATCTTGACATAGATTTGCTTTGGCATATCGAACAGAAGATAAGATACAATGAATTAAGACCTATGTTGAACGGGAAAAAGTATTGAATATGAAAACAATATTATTTACAATTATATGCATTATCGCCCTATTATGGGTTGGCGATCTCACAATTACATTTAAGCCGTTTACCATTTCACTTCCCGGTTGGTATAAGCCTGTAGGTATCCTTCTGTTTATTCTGTCAATGGCGGTATATACCACAGGGGATTATACCAAAGGCTATAAACAAGGTTTCGATGATGGGATAAAAAAATGTGTTGAAATACTTAAAAAGGAATGCACTTAATGGGAAATATAGCTCTATGAAAGCTCCCAATCTGACTTTATGCCAAATTTGCGTGGCTTTCCAGCATTCTTGACTTATTGAAAATCGTATTTGAAGCCCCCCAAATCTTTACTTTAGCGGTAGTTCACAATTTTGTGATAAGAAAAAATAAAATAGTTAGTGGTGATTCTTTGGAGTTGTCGCTAATTTTTTTCACTAAAAATTATTCGCAAAAATGCGAATGAATAAAATTAAAATGCTATCTTTGCATTAAAGAAACAAATGAGATGGTAGTAACGTTTGATAAAGAGTATCTGAAAGAATTGTATGAGTTTGGAAAAGCGAATGATAAAAAGCATCGTTTTCAACCTGATATCGTACGTAGATATAAACGTTGTATAGATATAATAATCAGTGTCCCTGATGTAACTTCACTTTGTAAATACAATGGGCTGAGTTTTGAAAAATTATCAGGGGACAAAAAGGACTTTTGCTCTGTTAGAGTAAACAATCAATATCGTATTGAATTTACAACCACAGAGGTGCAAGGTGAAGTAGTGACTACCATCTGTAATATAATTGAATTGTCTAACCATTATAAATAGAAAGTTATGATTAAAATAGATGGCGTAGACCCTAAAATGATAGCTAATAACTTAATTCCTTTTGAACCGACACACCCGGGAGAAGTATTAAAAGATGAAATTGAATTTAGGGGTATTTCTCAAAAGAAACTTGCTAAAGAGATGGGTGTGTCTTATACTGTATTAAATGAAATTCTGAATGCAAAGCGTTCACTAAATACAAAATATGCTATGCTCCTAGAAGCTGCGTTAGATTTAGATGCGGAACCTTTGCTCAAAATGCAAACATCTTATAATTTGCAAATGGCAAAAAAAGACAACAGATTTATGGAGAGAATTAATAAGGTGCGTAAGATTGCAGCGTTATTATGATTGATGTTAGAGAATTAAGGATTGGTAATTATAATTTAGGCGTGATTCCATTTGGTTTCACGCCTTTTTATACCATTCTCTAAAGTTTTTTCAAATACTTTACAGTAACTTTCTAAAGCTTACTTATATTTCTTCATCTTTGGCAAATGTTTCCTTATGTCACTGATACGTGTTGCGTCACTCGGATGCGTGCTCATGATCTCTGGCACTGAACCCGATCCGCCCGCCGACATCTTCTGCCAGAATGTGACGGCCACATTCGGATTATAACCAGCCATCGTCATAAGAATAAGCCCCATATAGTCAGCCTCGGTTTCATGTTTGCGTGAGAATGGAAGCATCACACCGTATTGTGCCCCAAGACCATAGACTATATTCCCGGCTTTCTGTATGGCGGCGGACTTTCCACTGAGAGCCTCCCCCAAAATTTTCGCTCCGTATTGTGCAACCAGCTGCTGACTCATACGCTCATTGCTATGCTTGGCCACAGCGTGCGCCACTTCATGTCCGATAACTACAGCCAGTTCGTCATCAGAGGAAACCAGATTCATCAGTCCCTCATACACAACGATTTTGCCTCCCGGCATACAGAAAGCGTTCACCTGATTATCCTTAACCAGGTTAAATTCCCATGAGAAGTTCCTCACCTCACCGGACATTCCATTATTTTCCAAGTATTGTTCCGTGGCAGCGGCTATTTTCTTTCCGACACGTGTCACCATCGCTTTCTTTGTCGCGTTACTTGATATCGGTGCCGACTTGATATATTCCGAATACTGGGTCAGACTTGATGAAAGCACTTCGGAGTCGGATACAAGCAGCATCTGTTTCCTGCCTGTCAAAGGAACACTTCCACAACCGTATAACAGAAGCACGGTTGCAAATAAAGTCACAATTTTTTTCATGCACCTATAATTTTAAAAGCATGAACAAAGTTAACGATTATTTTCTAATTGTGATAAGTCGGTATATGAAAAAGCATTGCACATATCATTGGACGGTATTCATACAAAGCGCGACTGAAATGAACATGTCAATATCCAACTTTTAAGTTAAATCAAGTTTAACTCACTGTTAATCAGATGATTACATTTACACACATCGCTAATAATCAGTATCTTAGCTATATAAAAGAAAAGCAAAGTAATAACAATTAAAAGATATACGATAATGAAAGCAGATTTAGTTTTAGTTATCAGCCCTGAAGCCCCACTGATGAAACAACTGGGTAAAGTATTGGGTAAGATGGCAACCCCTTATGACTTCTCTACTATAGAGAGGGGTGAAAAGTACATCACCATACAGCATGATGAAATAGGGCTTGTAGTGGCTTATACGAGTGAAGAAAGATTGAATGTGAAACATTAAATATTGATTATTATGGGTGAAATAGCAGATAGTTTAATTAGTGGTGAATTTGATTGCATCACAGGTGAATATTTAGGTGAAGAGGTTGGCTATCCAAGAACGCACGCTTATGACAGACATGAATACATGCCACCAGTTGAAAAGAAGCCTACCAGCAAGGCAAATGTCTGTATAACTAACATGTGTAAGGACAGAGGTTTCAGTAATCGTGAAAAGATTGAATTAGTAGCCAAATTCTTGTATAGCAAAGGTTACAAACAATTGCCTAACCTATCCCATCAGTATAAAATCATTCACAGCCAGTACAAGAATAATTTTAGAAAGTTTTTGGTTGAACAAGTAAAGCAAAGAAAGGATGAATAATATATTCACAATATGCTATTCAGAAGAAGAAACAAACGGAATAGGTTACCAGTGAAATACTTTCCTGTAATTCTTTATCTTACCAGCAATTCGGCATTGATATCAACAAAGGAATTATAACACACATAACAAAGTATTGACAAGCCGTGTCAGTACTTTGTTTTCCTCATTTTTCCCCTTAGCTCCCTTATTAAGTACCTTCGTTTCTGTAACGCAAAAAAAGCAATTATGGAAATTATTTACAGAAAACTAGAGGAACTGAAGAAACTGGAAAACAATCCAAGAACTATTTCGGATGAACAGCTAGACAAACTTAAAGAGTCAATCCGAAACAATCCGGATTATTTCGAAGCCCGACCGATCATCCTGTCAGACCGTACTGGCGAATTGGTCATTATCGCTGGGAACCAAAGGTATGACGCCTGTGTATCGCTAGGTATGCAACAAGTACCGACCGTTCTTATTCCCAACCTGACCGAGGAAAGGGAACGTGAGCTAATCATCCGTGATAACGTTAACAACGGACAATGGGATGAAAAGCTGTTGAAAAATTGGAATGATGACGAACTAAAAGAATGGGGAGTCGACCTGCCAGAAGATTGGGGAATTTCTCCGGATGATTTCGGAGATGGCTTCTCTTTACCTAATGGAAATAAATCACCATTTCAGCAGATAACATTTACACTTTCTGATGAACAGGCTGACATGATACGGCGAGCAATAGAAGAAATCAAACAAACAGATTTATATAAGTACGCTGAATCATTCGGCAACGAAAATGCAAATGGGAACGCATTATCTTTAATTGTAAGACAATGGGAAGAGCAAAAGAAATAGTGGTAAAGGTTATACCGAGCAGTGTTGCAAATCCATTTATGAAGAAACACCATTACTCAGGGAAAGTTGTTAATAATAGTTGCCTACATTTTGGATGTTTCCTTGATAACGCATTGCATGGAGTGTTATCATACGGGCCATCGTTGGATAAAAAGAAGATAATGCAACTTGTAGAAGGTACAGGATGGAATGAATTTCTTGAATTAAACAGAATGGCATTTGATGATTATTTGCCGCGTAACTCGGAAAGTTATTGCATTGGTAAAACACTTCGTATGATAAGGAAGAATGCACCGCAAATAAAATGGGTAATATCTTTTGCCGATGGCTGTTCTTGCGGTGATGGAACTATATATCGTGCTTCTAATTTTGTGCTTACAAATATAAAGGAGAATTTTAATCTCTGCTTATTACCAAATGGGGGAAAAATTCATAAAATGACATTAGAAAGCAATCCGACCACACCAAGAAAGGAGCTTGGCGGAAAATCGTATTATGACATTACCGGTGGACGATTTAATTTTAAGAAATATGTGGAGTATGTGAATGGTGAAATATTATCCGGCTTCCAACTTCGTTACATCTATTTTATAGATAAATCATATCGTAAAAAATTAACTGTTCAAGAAATTCCATTTTCAAGAATTGATGAAATGGGAGCTGGTATGTATAAAGGGGAAAAAGTAGCGCAGGCTAAAAGACATGCTATAAAGACGGAAAGACATGGCGAAGTACAATAAAGAAATGGTAAAACAATGTGCCGCATGGGTACAAGAAAACGGGCTGATAGAGTACGGAGGGGCTAAGCTGAAGGACTTCCTAACCCACTTTGCAATTGACCAACGAACCTATTACAGATGGATGGAGGAAACCGAGTTTGCCGAAGCAATAAAAAAAGCGAAGCTAGATTTCAAGAACACACTAGAAACTGATATTGTAAAGTCACTCGCTAATGCCGCCAAAGGGTACGAATATATACAGATTCAAACCGAATATAAAGACGTGAACGGTTCCCCTAAAATCGTAAAGCAGGTAAAGAAAAATATACGCGTGGAACCGAATGTGGGAGCAGCCATATTCATTCTTACCAATCTAGCGCCCGAAAGATGGCAAAACAAGCAACGACAGGAGCTGAGCGGAGACATATCCGGTCTTACCGTTGTAGTAGATAACAAGGAAGATGCGGAATTGATTAGAAAAATCAACGAATTATAAATGCATGCAACATATGTATATAAAGAAAATCTTAGCGCATGGCTATTCGGATACCGGATCATCGCTAACAAAGGTGGTACGCGATCTGGAAAGACGTATTCCATCGTATCTTTATTTATCTCTGTAGCCGCTACGAGCAGAAAAAAACGAACGATTGACATTGTATCCGAATCACTCCCTCACCTAAAGAGAGGTGCTATGAATGACATGGATGAAATACTAAAGAATGAGGGGATGACAGAAGGAATAGATTACAAAGAAAACAGGTCAGACCATACCTTTGAATTTCGGTCTGGAACTACGATACGATTCTTCAGCGCTGACGACTGGGGAAAGGTAAAGGGATCAAAGCGCGATGTACTATTCCTCAACGAATGTAACCGCCTACCATACGAAACCTATCGGCAGTTATCTGTACGTACCACCGAATGTATATTTCTTGACTGGAACCCGGATTCTGAATTTTGGTATGAGATAAAAGGGTTGCAGACTAGAGAAGGAACCATAGAGGTACATTCCACCTACAAGAATAACCCGTTTCTATCAGAATCACAGATTATTGAAATCGAGTCAAACAAAAATGATACCGAATGGTGGAAGGTTTACGGACTTGGACAAACCGGACGACCACAGGGCGTAGTGTATACACGATGGAAACAAGTGCCAGAAATTCCACAAAATGCAGTTTTCATTGGCAGAGGACTGGACTTTGGCTTTACTAATGATCCTACGGGAATTGTTGATGTATATAAGCTAAACGGAAAGTTATGGTTAGATGAAATATGCTATCGCAAGTCTATGACGAATGATATCATAGCCGACCGCCTACGCGGACTTCCAGGAGACACCATAGCCGACAGCGCAGAGCAAAAATCTATTATAGAGATACGAAACTATGGCATCCGTAAGATTGAGCCGGCCCAAAAAGGAGCAGACTCCGTGAGAGCCGGTATCCAGATTCTTCAACGATACGAACTAATGGTAACACAAAGAAGTTTAAACCTGATATATGAACTTAGAAATTATAAATGGAAAGAGGACAGGATAACCGGCAACTTACTGAACGAGCCTATTGACAAGTTCAACCACGCCCTCGATGCGGTACGCTATGTTGCGCTTAATAGGTTATCAGAGAAACCAACACCCAAACGACCAAAAGCAAAAATAGGAAAGATATGACAGTAAAAGAATTTTTGACAATAAGCAGCATTGCCACCGAACCCGAGGTCATTAGAACCAAGTTGGATGAACTGAGAAAACCTTATCAACTAGGGCAGTATAAGACACCAGATACCCTAAACGACATAAATATGGGAGAACTGATGCAACTGCAATCCATCGAAACAGAACACGATATCTTGTTCGTTCCCTGTACTGTACTGATGGGGCTGAGTAAACGTTATATATCCCAACTTCCAGCTAGCGATGTACTGGGATTCGTACAATGGGTGGCCAAAGAAGTTGAACGAATAAATAAACTATTCGCGTCGACTAATGTACCACCCACACCCGAAGAGAAGCAAGCAGGATCCGAATTGCTAAATTTTGGACCTTTCGGCATGATTGATTACTATGCGCAGCGCATGGGTATCACTGATCATGCAGAAGTAGACAGCGTGCCATGGATCAGAGTATATAAATGTCTTGACATGGACGCCAAAAGAGTAAGATTCGAACGTAGATTAAGAAACATATTAAGTAAGAAGAAATGACGGTAGAGCAAAAAATTAAAAAGATAGTAGACTCCATGGAGGGTGTAAGTTACCTTTTTGACAACTGGCAAACAGCCAATATAAGACTGGACAAGATTAAATTGCCGGCAGTGCTTAATCTCCTTCCTGTAAGCGGAACTTTTAATCTAGGCAGACAGCAGTTAAGAGACTGCCCTAACTGTATGATGGCATTCATGGATAAAACCAAGTTCGATTTTGATGGCACAGAAAATGATGCAGTGATAGAAGGATGCAAGAATAAAGCCAAAGAATTCATATTGCTATTGAACAGGAGTGGGATGTTCAAAGAAATATCAGGAGATATCCCTTATTCTGTTTTCTATGACAAGCTGGATGTTAATGTAACCGGAATAGTTATCCAACTTAAGTTAGAAGAGATAATGGGTACTGTTATTTGCAACAAGAGCGTGAAAGAAATTGTATATGGCAGCAGAAACTAAAGCCGGAACCCTAAGAATAATAGGTGAAGAGCTGGAAGCGTTACGCAAGCGAATTATAGCCAACCATGAAGCAGCCGGACAAGTAGCCAGTGGAAGGACAAAGGGCAGTCTGAAAGTAGAAATGTCGGAGGACGGAGGCGTTTTGTGGGGCAGGCAGGCATTCGCTGTACTAGAAACCGGACGTGGACCAGGGAACGTTCCGAAAGGATTTTACAAGATTATCCGCCAATGGGTGGAAGATAAGGGTATACAAGTAAAGAAGCCCGATTCCTTCGCCTACCTTGTCGCTAGAAAGATAGCCAAGGAAGGAACGGAACTATACCGAAACAGAAAACATGAGGAAATCTATTCCCGTGATCTAGAAAATACCGTGGACAATATAGCCAGCAGGGTATCGGCTATATATGAAACAGAAGTTGAACATATAAATCTGAATTTCGACAATGAGAACACATACGATAGATAATACAACAATTGAATATCCTGACCAAATAGGATTCTGCTTTAATCCTGTGATAATAAATATCCTTGGCGGAAACTATCAATCTGTTACTGCAACGGTAACGGACACCACCACAGCCACATCAGACAGAGAGAACAGAGCGACGTTCGGTGGTTCCTGCTTCTTTGACCTATCATTCTATACGCAGAGCTATTTTGACGAATACAGAGAAGTCGATTACAAGTCAACTCACGCCGAAGATAGTAAGTTAGGACGTCTGTTTAGCATAGAGCTTGATATGTATAACGAATCAGGAACACTTGAAAACAGCTTCCAGTTCAACGTATTCATATTGTGGGGAGCCAGTAAGGTTGGAGAGCAGTATAATGGAAGCCGAGTACTGACATGGTTCAAAAACTACCCATTCTCTGTAGGCTTATACTCTGCAACATCAGGGAATGTAAAAGTAACTATAGATGGTTCCGAAAGCTCCCCTATCGCATTATCAGGACAAAATGCATGGAATATCATTCTTGCTGGAATAGATGCTTCAGACAGGGTGGAATTTTATCTACCTGGAAGTAATACGGCAGCATCTGTTTTTGACTACACCTTTGATTTCACCTTCCGAGGGCTGCTCAATATGGCCACAAAGATCACTTGTAAGGTTGACAATTCAGACTGTGGAATATACTTGAGATGGATCAACCGCCATGGAATGTGGTGTTACTGGCTATTCATGCAAGGAGACGAGATTTCGCAGGTATCCAATGACGGAGAGTTCATCAGAAACAATATGCAGGATTACAGTTACAAGAACGGATACCATGGAGGTAGCGGACGAAAGCAAAGGAAAATGGAGGAAACGACACTTCCCGTATGCGCTCCATTAATAGACAGCATAACTTATGACTTCCTTTACCAAATGGCCACATCTCCTGTTGTTGATATGTTCATGGGCTATGATGATAACGGTAACGCCAGATGGATGGCCGTAAATGTGTCTGTGGGAAATTTCGTCAAACAGCGGGTATCACTGCAAGACTTTGAAGCGAACATTATATTACCTGAAACTAACGTACAGAGCTTATGACAGAACAACTACTATTCATAGATAACAAAGCAATGGATATTAATGAAAGTACCAATATCACATTGAATTTTAGAAGTAATATTTTTAGCGATGTAAGCAAGATCACAAGCAACAACACATACTCCATCAAGCTACCTTTGACAGTCAACAACTGTCATGTGATTAATTATGCGCATCTCCCATCCCATTCAGCACAATATGCTCGTATCAACCACAAAGGACGCTATTTGCGCAATGGGATTGAAATCATACCGGACGCCAGCGTCATTCTTATAGAAATATCCGAAACCATAGATATAGCCATGACATGGGGCAATGTTTCTAAATTTGCAGAAATTGTAAATGACAACAAGACATTGCAGGATTTATCGTACGGCAGGACAGAAAACGAAGATTACATCATTTGGAAGAAAGGAGACAATTCGCCCCGAATACCTAAAATTGATTATGGCTTTAAAAATGATGAGCCGGCTGCCTGGTATCACCCTGTGGTTACAGCTATGTGGGTTTTGAACAAAATAGAAGCTGATGCCGATATCACCTTTAAATTCCAAGAACAACACTACGAACTGTTGAAAACTTTAGTTATTCCATTGCTTTCAAGAAATAGCGCACCAAAAGAAATCGAAGCTCGCACTACAACTTTAACAAATGACGGAATATCTCCATATAATATTCCAGGAGGATGGATTCTCAAAATATTCCAATTTGTGGAAAGTGGATCTGACTATTATGTGGCTGTAACAAAAGATTCGTCAGGCAAGGTAATCGGATTCAAGCCGCAGAAAGAGAACGTACCCCTTAGAATTATTGGAACTATCAATATAATAGTCAATACTAGCCAGGAACCACAAAGTTCAGGTGAATATGGTGTTTCTTTCGATATACGGAACAAAGAATCCATAACCAGCAAGTTGAAATTCAGGTGTAATCCGAGTATATCCTTATTACAAGAAAATCAATACAGGTATTCTTTCGCTATAGATGGGGAGTTTAATCCAGGAGATACAGAGGAACTCAGCGCTATACTGTACGATCCTTATGCAGAATTGGGGAATTATACAATAGAAGAAGGAAGCTATGTCAAAATAACGATGCGAGATACTGTCTATTTGAAAGACACTGATGAAGCAAACTCCCGGTTCTATTATGTTCCAAACCTACCTGATATAAAACAGATAGACTTTATCAAAGCTATAGCATCTATTTGTGGAACTTTTGCCATTCCCGGCAATGGAAATGTCGTAAGCTTCGTTCCTATTGATACCATCATAGAAAATAAGACCAAAGCTCTGAACTGGACCAAAAGAGTTATCGCCTCATATAGTGCAAACCGTCCTAAAAATATATCTTTCAAAATTGACGGATTCTCTCAAAGGAATGTATACAAATGGAAAAATGACGACAAAAACAAATACAATGGAATCATATACGTTGACGATAAGACTTTGGAATATGAACAGGAAACGCTGACATTGCCTTTCGCAGCGTCTGAAATGAAAGGTGGAATCGCAACTATCCCGATATATTCCTATACATCTGACGGAGCTTTACAATATAACGAAAGTACAGATCCCAGACTACTGGTCCTAAAGAACGACAATACAGCAACTTTTGACGGTCTGGACTGGAACACTATTATTGAAAACAACTACAAATCTTATCAGAAATATATCAGAGAACCTAAGATTATTACCGAGCTGGTAGAAATCAGAGATCATGAATTACGAAACTTGGATATGTCTGTACCTGTTTATCTGGCCCAATATGGAAAATATTACGCAGTCATATCAATAAAAGCAGAGAAAACAGGTATTTGCGAATGTAAACTTTTTCAATTGGATTAATTATGGCAGACAAAGTAGAAAAGATACTTGATATCAAAGTGAATCATGAAAAGGCTATCAAGGCAATAGCAAAGTATCAGACGGATATAGAAAACGCCAGGAAGGCAGAGGCAGAACTGAAAGAGCAGTTAAATAAAAACGCCATATCCCGGCAGCAGTACAATGAGGAAATGGCGGCATCAAAAGCCTACATCAATGACTGCAACGATTCGATACGGGTAATATCGAAAACGATACAGAACCAGCTCAAGCAGGAGAAGGCACAAGAAAACAGCCTTGTTTCTCTCCGTGCCAAAC
>OHJA01000012.1_pt1 | contig 148879 bp, 118 predicted proteins | sample 1568441 | NCBI WGS metagenome assembly OHJA01 (sample SAMEA3879500, study PRJEB24766) | human gut metagenome | biome: human-associated habitat; feature: feces | place: USA | collected 1985/1987 | reverse complement strand
CTCCATTTCTCCGTTTGGAGAAACTCCGATGCACTCAACAGGCTAAAGCCCATAATAAAAATACCGCACCGGTTGCTAGCAACCGTGCGGCATCTTTATTGAAAAATTATTTAGACAGGGTATGCACCGTTTTTGGTGTCAGCCTGGGTCATATCAACCTTTTCCTGCTGTGCCTGACGATATTTGAAGAAGTCGGTAGCAACCTGAGGGAACAGAGCGTAGCTTAATACGTCCTCATCCTGCTGTTTCCATTCCTTCATTTCGCCTTCCAGCTTATCCATCTCGTTGTCAAGCAGATCAGCGTAACGGCAGGTGATTCTCTCCTCACCGGGGATAACCTTGTCGATAACTTCCTGGCTCATGGGCTTAACGGTCTGACCGTACTCACCACGAAGCACTGCCTTGGTCTCCTTGGTAGCCATCTTGTAACGCTCACCGAGCAGTACGTTGAAGACTGCCTGAGTACCAACGATCTGAGAAGAAGGAGTAACCAGAGGGGGCTCACCCAGATCCTTACGAACCTTGGGGATCTCCTTCAGTACATCGTAGTATCTGTCTTCTGCATTCTGCTCCTTCAGCTGGCTCACCATGTTGGAAAGCATACCGCCGGGTACCTGGTACAGTAGAGTCTTAATATCAACACCCATAACCTTGGGATTCAGCAGGCCATTAGCCAGGCACTCATCTCTGTAAGGTCTGAAGTAATCAGCGATCTCAGCCAACAGGTTCTGATCCAGACCGGTATCATAAGGGGTTCCCTTGAAGGTCTCAACCATAACCTCGGTAGCAGGCTGTGAAGTACCCATAGCGAAGGGGCTCATAGCGGTATCGATCACATCAACACCGGCCTCTACTGCCTTCAGGTAAGTCATGCTTGCAACACCGGAAGTATAGTGGGTATGCAGCTGGATGGGAAGCTTGGTAACTTCCTTCATAGCCTTGATCAGTTCAGCAGCCTTGTAAGGTACTAACAGACCTGCCATATCCTTGATACAGATGGAATCTGCACCCATCTCTTCGATCTTCTTGGCCATGCCGGTCCAATAATCCAAGGTGTAAGCATCGCCCAGGGTATAAGCCAGAGCAACCTGTGCTTCACCTCTGCCTTCCTGTGCCTTGAACTTATTGGTAGCATTTACTGCTTCCTGTAAGTTGCGCAGGTCATTCAGACAGTCGAAAATACGAATGATATCAATACCGTTGGAGATAGACTTCTGTACGAAGTAATCTACCACGTCATCTGCATAAGGTCTGTAACCTAAAATGTTCTGTCCACGGAACAGCATCTGTAACTTGGTGTTCTTGAAGCCGTCACGCAGCTTTCTCAGTCTGTCCCAGGGATCTTCCTTCAGGAAACGAAGGGATGCATCAAATGTAGCACCGCCCCAGCACTCTACGGAATGATAACCAACTTTATCCATCTTATCTACGATAGGAAGCATGAATTCGGTCGGCATTCTGGTAGCGATCAGAGACTGATGTGCATCACGTAAAACAGTTTCCGTAATCTTAATCGGTTTCTTTTCAATTTCTGACATTACGAATATCCTCCATAATATTATTTTCTATAATTAGTTTGACGCGATGCCATTCATAAGTCCTTCGGACTTATTTCATCGCGCTTCGCGCGAAATACATCTCACAAACATCATGTGCCGATGCAAGCAAGCTTGCCCGTCCCATGATATTTGGAGATGTGCATCGCTTTAAAACACTCCGAAGATTGCCATGAATGTACCGGCTGCTACGGCAGTACCGATAACACCTGCCACGTTAGGTCCCATAGCATGCATGAGCAGGAAGTTGGTAGGATCGGATTCAGCACCAACCTTCTGGGATACACGTGCTGCCATTGGAACTGCGGATACACCTGCAGAACCGATCAGAGGATTGATCTTGCCGCGGGACAGTACGCACATCAGTTTACCGAACAGAACACCTGCTGCGGTACCGAACATGAAGGCGATCAGACCCAGAGCTACGATTTTCAGTGTATCAGCATTCAGGAATGCTTCTGCACTGGTGGTAGCACCTACGGAAGTACCTAACAGAATAACTACGATGTACATCAGAGCATTGGATGCTGTCTCAGTCAGCTGACGAACAACGCCGGACTCACGGAACAGGTTACCCAGCATCAGCATACCTACCAGAGGAGCTGTGGTGGGAAGGATCAGACATACAACAATAGTAACAACGATGGGGAACAGGATCTTCTCCAGCTTGGATACCGGACGAAGCTGACCCATCTTGATCTTTCTCTCCTTCTCAGTGGTGAGAAGCTTCATGATAGGGGGCTGGATAATGGGAACCAGTGACATATAGGAATATGCTGCCACCGCGATAGGTCCCAGAATCGCCGTCTGTCCCAGCTTACCAGCAAGGAAGATGGAGGTAGGGCCGTCAGCACCACCGATGATGGAGATGGCTGCAGCTGCCTTGTCGTTGAATCCCAGCCAGATCGCACCGAAGTATGCTGCAAAAATACCGAACTGTGCAGCTGCTCCCAAAAGGAAGCTCTTAGGGTTTGCGATCAGAGGACCGAAGTCTGTCATGGCACCTACGCCCATGAAGATCAGGGACGGCAGGATTGCCAGTTCATCCAGCTTATAGAAATAATACAGTAAGCCGCCGGCACCGTTTGCTGCATTTTCAGGGTGCAGCATGATATCGGGGTAAATATTAACCAACAGCATACCGAACGCTATCGGGAGTAAGAGCAGTGGCTCAAACTCATGACGGATAGCTAAATAAAGGAAAAAGCATGCAACCAGAATCATGACATAGTTTCCCCAGGTCAGGTTAAAAAACGCTGTCTGATGAATCAGGTTGTTAAGCGTACTAGCTATATATTCCATTTGATGACCTCCTGTTGTTTATAGAGCTGATAAAAAGATTAGTTCAGAGTTGCCAGAACTGCACCAGCCTCAACAGTATCACCAACTGCAACGTCAATGCTTGCTACGGTACCGTCTTCGGGAGCTACAACAGGGATTTCCATCTTCATAGCTTCCAGAATGATGACTGCGTCACCCTTCTTAACAGCCTGTCCAACATTTGCCTCTACCTTGAAGATCTTACCTGCTGCACCGGCCTCAACCTTGATGCTGCCTGCTGCGCCGCCTGCCTTGGGAGCTGCTGCGGGAGCCTTGGGTGCTGCCTTGGGAGCTGCGGGAGCCTTTGCTGCTACGGGTGCTCCGGTAGATGCGCCCTCTTCTACTACTACATCATATACGTTGCCATTTACGGTAATGGTATAATTTTTCATTTTAATATCCTCCTACGATTTTAGATTATCTAACTTTGCGGATAGAACGAACTACAAATCCGTCAGTGCTTGCCGCGCCTTCGCTTGCTGCGATCGCAGCTGCGATTACGGCTACCAGCTCAGTGTCATCTGCTTCGGCTTCTTCCTGTGCAGCGATCTGAGTTACTGCATTATCAATACCTGCGCTCTTTGTCTCTTCCTTCTTGCCCTTTTTGCTGAATGCAGCCTGGATCCTGGGAATGAAGTTGAACAGGGAAATGATCAGCGAGATCATGATCAGCATTACGAATACAGTTCCCATACCGATCAGAGTATTCAGTGCAGCCTTGGTCATCAGACCACCCATGGATTCAACGGGATTCAATGCTGCGGACTCCATGCTCAGGAACATATCATTGCTGAAGATCACTTCTGCCTGTGCGTTCTGGTTTGCTCCGGTCACATCTACATGTACAATGATCTGATCATCATCGATGGTAGCATCTGCATCACCGACAGCAGTGATACCGCCGATGGTTTTCTTCGCGGAATTGAAAGACTCGATAGCAGTCTTGTATGCATAACCGTCAACGGTGATACCTACATTTTCCTGTACCATGTATGCCACTTCATCAGCGGTATACTCGGAAAAGCTCTCAAGGGTAGCTTCGTCTTCAAAGTTCTCAAGAGAAGGGATCACATACTGGGTAGCGATCTGGATCGCAGTATCCATCTTACGCTGCTCATAATCCGTATAAGTCTCCTCACTGCCGCACGCCGTCAAACCAAAGATGCAGGTAATCATACATACTAAGCTTAAAAATTTCTTCATTTTATAATCACCCTTTCTTATACAGTTCCGTGTTTCTTGGCAGGACGGTCTTCACTTTTGGTGAATAACATCTCAAATGCGCCGATCACATATTTTCTGGTATCAGCTGCATTTACGATCTGGTCCACATATCCTCTCTTGGCTGCACTGGTTACATTCAGAGTCAGAGCCTCGTACTCTGCAGCCTTCTCATTGATCACATCAGCGCCCTGACCATCATACATGATCTTGGCAGCAAGCTTGCCGTCCATAGCACCGATCTGTGCATCCGGCCATGCCATAGTGATGTCAGCACCGATTGCCTTGGAGTTCATTACCACATAAGCGGTTCCTAAAGCCTTGCCGATCACAACGTTTACCTTGGGTACGGTAGTGTTAGCGAATGCGTAGGTCAGCTTTGCAGCAGCCTTGGCAATCGTCTTCTCGGAAGCTAAAGTTGCCTCATAACCCTTGACATTGGTCAGAGTCAGTACGGGGATACCGAAAGCATCACAGAAGTTCACGAACTCGGCAGCCTTCTCACAGCCCTCTGCGGTCAGTACAGCGTCTAACTTCTCTGCTACTTTGCCTTCCTCATCGCAGATCTCGGAACGGTTAGCTACCGCACCTACGGTAACACCATCGAGACGTAAGAAACCGGTTACCATATTTTTAGCATATCCGGACTTTACTTCAAAGAAATTGTTGTCATCTGCCAGAATGGACAGGGCAACGGAAGTGTCGCCGACACAACCTGCGATCTCAGGGTTCACACGATTCAGATCATCGGTGCAGTCCTCTAAGAAGCTTGCATCATCTTCGTTGTTGGCCGGCAGGAAGCTTACCAGCTCTCTTACCTTCTCCAGAATGGTTGCTTCGTCAGCTACCACATCAACGATACCGCTCTCTTCTGCCTGGAACTTAGCGGAAGAAGAATCACACTTGGTGATCACATTGCCGTCCAAAGCGTTGGGAGCATTCACGAACAGCTTGGCGTTCTTCTCTTCCATGAAGGTGAAATCCGTCATGGTAGGGAACAGACCTAAGCCGCCGCCACAGGTTCCGAATACAGCGGTGATCTGAGGGATCACGCCGGAAGCCATGGTCTGCTTTAAGTAAATCTCACCGAATGCAGCCAGTGCATCGGTTGCCTCCTGCAGTCTTAAGCCTGCAGACTCGATCAGTCCGATCACAGGTGCTCCGGTCTTCATAGCCAGATCGTAGAGGTTTGTAATTTTCTTGGCATGCATCTCACCAATGGTTCCGTTCAGTACGGAAGCATCCTGGCTATATACATATACAAGATTACCATTGATCACTCCATAGCCGGTAATACAACCGTCAGAAGGAGTTTCATTGGGTTTCAGATTGAAATCCGTAGCTCTTGCGGTTACAAGTCCGCCGATTTCAACGAAACTGTTGTCATCGAGTAAAGCTGCTATTCTTTGACTCGCTTTTGAAGTAGTGCTCATATGTTTCAGCCCTCCGTTGATAATATAATAAAATAAATATAGAAAACTCTATTAATATAGAAGCACAAATGCCCCCATGATTAACAGTCGTTAGTATAACATAAAATCTGCAACTCGCAAAGAACGAATTGCAGATTTTTACAAAAATTATACATTGTTCCTTATTTTGAACAATTTCCCCGTCATTTTTTCATAGGGGATCTTACCAGAAAGCGCAAGAGTATCTGCCTGCCGCACCATAAGAGGTCTATGGCTTCCACATCCTTTGCTGCGATCAGGCGCTCTCTGCGCCATACCCTGCCATCTACCAGATAGCTGATCTCTCCCACGTACTCACCTGCCTCCACGGGTGCCGTAAGGTACAGTTCCTTACGGTAGAGGATCTCTACATTCTCGTCAGGACGCATTAAGAGTCCCTCCACGCCTTCCGCCTCCGGATCCGGTTCCACAGGCAGTAGAACCTCCTCTGTCAATGCATCATTCTTTGCCCCCAGCACCGGAATCGGCACAAGCAGCTGTTCTCTGCCCGAAAACGGTTCTTCTTCAAAGCTTCGATACGCATAGTTCTCCAATCCATAGGCAAACAATTCCCTGCTGTCGCTCCATTTATAGGTCTTATGATTCGGCCATCCGCAGGCAAGCAGCGCCACGATCATGCATTTTCCGCCCCGTTTCAGGGCTCCCACATAGCAGTATCCCGCCTTGTTCGTAAATCCGGTCTTGCCGGTGAATGCTCCATCCATCATCTGCAAAAAAGCGTTGTGATTGTGACACTGAAAGGATCGCCCATTCTCCGTAAAACTGTAATCCTGTGTCCCTGTGATCTCTAAAAACAAATCCCTCTGCGGGGAAGCTTTTATGCAGTACCTTAAGATTTCCGCCAGATCTTTTGCTGTGGTATGGTGTTCCTTCTCTAATATACTTCCGTCCGGCAGCGTCAGAGTCTCCGTAGCATCCAGCCCGTTTGGCGTGATGAACCAGGTATCTTCGCAGCCGATCTCTTCCGCCTTTTCATTCATTGCCTGCGCGAATCTATGTAACGCCGCCCTGCTCTCTTCGCCGGTATGTTCTGAAATTTCCCCCATCTCGCCCAACAATTTTGCGCCGATGTATTCCCCCAGCACCACAGCAGCATCGTTATGGCTTTCCAGCATCAGGGAAAACAATAATTCTCTCACGGTATAGTGCTCTTGGCATTTCACATACAGCTTTACCTTGGGCATAGTGGCTGCATAGGCAGAGACGCTGACGGTTTCATCCACCTTTGCGTTTTCCAGCACCAAAATGCAGGTCATGATCTTGGTGGTACTCGCCATAGCCATGGGGGTAGTTTCGTTTTTTCCATATAGCACACGTCCCGAGTCCGCATCCAGCAGCACCGCTCCCTGTGCATACAGCATAAGCTCCTGTGGCAGATCGGATTCCCCGGTCTCATACAGGATCCCGGATGTCGGTTCGTGTTTTTTTATATTATCTTGACGGAATTGTAATCCACATAGGCTTTCCAGACACATAATTCCCGCAAAAAGGACACAAAAAAAGCCTCGCATAATCGTTGCTCCCAAAACAGGGTTACTTATTATTATGAGGCCGGTTCTTTGTCCTATTCAATGATATCGGGGCGGGGTCAAAAGTCCCCGGCATTGATGCCTACGGATTGTTCCGTGCTACGCACTCCCACAATCCTACCCACTATTCGCATATCGTGGGATTATCATCCCACTTTTATGCGAATATCGGGGCGGGTCATAAGGTCTTTCACCCACTTATGAGCAAGCTCATGTGGGTTTAGACCTTTTGACCCTGGCATCATTCATATATTCAAAGTAAGCTGTACTTCCTGTTCCGCCTGCTGTTTGAATTCCTCCACCTGCACCGGATTCAATTCCGGCAGTTCTTCCAGACTCTTTACGCCAAAGCAGCGTAAAAACTGCTCCGTGGTACCAAACAGCAAGGGTCTTCCGGGAGCATCCAGACGTCCCAGTTCCGTGATCAGATCGTATTCGAGCAGTTTGTTAATGGCATGGTCACAGCTGACACCTCTGACTCTCTCAATCTCAAGTCTCGTTACCGGCTGCTTATAGGCGATAATGGACAATGTCTCCAGTACCGTATCCGTCAGAGTCATTTTTCTCGGAGTCTTCGCGATCTTGATCAGATATTCGTACATATCCGCCTTAGTGCACAGCTGTACGGAATCGTCGAACTGCGTCAGACCGATGCCTCTGTTCTCTTCCTCGTACCGTGCCGCCATGTCTTTTAATATAGACTTTGTCGTCTTCACATCCTCCCCGATCACTTCCGCAAGCCTGCTGATCTCCACGGAATCTCCCATGGTAAAAAGGATGGCCTCTATCACTGCTTCTGCTTTACTGCGTTCCATGCTAAAACCTCACTGTATCCTAAACATTAGATGTGATCATAATATCATCAAATATATTTTCCTGACTGATGTTGATCTTACCGGTCTTCATCAGTTCCAGAATGATCAGGAATGTAACGATCACTTCCATTTTGCTGTTCTGCTTCTCCAAAAGCTTCCGGAAGCTGAAGGTCTTATGTTCTCTGGCATAAGCCTCCACGTACAGCATCTTGATGTCCATATCTACCTCGTCCTTCTCGATATTGCCGTACTGGCTGCGGACGGGGTCAATCTTGTCCTCCTGCTTCTTCACAATGGATCTGAAGATCTCATGAAGCTTGTTCAAATTCATATCACCGATGAGTTCTTCGTAATCTATGGGCTGTCTGTAAGCTTCCACTTCCTTCGGAAGTCTCTGCTCTCTGTACATATTCCTGGCAGCATCCACCTGGCGGTCTCTGAGTTCAAAGGACATGTATTTGTACATCTTGTATTCCAGCAGTTTCTGGACCAGTTCCGCTCTGGGATCTTCTTCCTCGCCGTCTTCGTTGACTTCCTTGGGCAGCAGCATCTTGCACTTAATGTCGATCAGTGTCGCCGCCATTACCAGGAATTCGCTCATGACATTCATATCTTCCCGCTGCATTTGTTTAATGTAATCCAGATACTGTGCCGTGATCTCTACGATAGGAATATCATAGATGTCTATTTTATTTTTCTCGATCAAATGAAGCAATAGATCCAGTGGACCTTCAAACGCTTCCAGTTTTACAGATATTGCCATGTGATAAAACTCCTATTTCCCCTCGTCAGGCATAATCTCCACTTCTAAGATCTCGCCCGGATTGAACAGCCGGATCGGGATCGTGTGCATTCCCAGTCCTCTGCTTAAGAGCATTCTGCTCTTCCCTATTGTAAACTCTCCGCCATCATATTTTGGAAAAAATCTGATATTGGGAGACACCACACCTTTGCCCCAAAAAGGAACTCTCACCATGCCGCCGTGGACATGCCCGGATAACACCAGGTCTGCACCCCAGTCTGCGTATTTCGGAAAATAATCCGGATCGTGGGCGATCAATATATTGAAATATGCTTCGGAGGGCTGTCCTAAAAGCCCCGGCAGATATTCCGGATTCATGGGCTGTATCCCAAAACGTTTGTAGTACAGCCTGTCTATCTCAGAACCATAGATGCAGATCCCGTATTCCGGAAGAAGCTGGTGCTCATTGACAAGCCTGTGAATACCGATCTTCGTAAGAGCTTCTTCATACCGTCCCGCCATATCCCCATAATTTTCGGGATATAGCTTCAGGCGGTGTTCATGGTTGCCGTTGCCGTAATAGACAGGATACTTCTTCGCAAGCTCCGTAAGGAATCCCACCGCCACGTCCAGTGTTGCCTTTGGCTTCGCCGTCAGCAGATCCCCGGCGATCAGGACCATGTCCGGTCCGATCTCATCGATTGCCTGCAGCAGCCTCTCATTTTCTTTTCCGTATCTCTTATTGTGCAGATCCGCCAGAACCACTGCCTTCACAGACTTTTTGATTCTCTGATCCCGCAGGGAATAATGCCGCACTACAAAACGGTTACTGTCGTACAGCATTATCCACAGCATTATCACAAGGATTACTGCGATCACGGTAATCACTACATCCAACTCTTTTGCCCCCATGGTATGTTGCCAGATTATTGCCAATATGTTCTTTAGTATAACATATTTTTCTGCCTTACAAAAGATAAAATTCCATTATTTTTCGCAGGTAATCCTTATAAAACGCCTTCGCCACCGCATTTTCATACAGAATCGGTACGCTGCCGATCTCCACGCCGTTCAGCAGATAGACCGCCCTGCCTGCCATATCTCCTTCCGCAAACGGTGCCATGGCAATCCCCGGCAGTTCAATTCTCTTCTCCACGCCGTCTAACGAATTCCCCTCTGTATCCAGATACCGGAATTCGCTTTGGTATTTCACAGGCACCGTATCCTCTACACCGCCCTGCACCCGCATATTCGGCAAGATATCTGTATTCTCATCCAGATACAGATCGCTTATATTAAAACCGTAGCTAAGCAATGTCCTGGCATCCTTAAAACGTGCCTTATAGTCCGGTGCCCCCATGATCACCGCGATCAGATCAATGCCATCCTTCGTTGCAGTGGCGGACAGACAAAATTTTGCTTTGGAGGTGGATCCGGTTTTCAAGCCCGTAGTAAACGGATACTGTTTCAGCAATTTATTGGTACTGTTTAACGTGAACTTTGAGCTTCCCTGTCTGGTCTCATGGGTGATGTCCTCCATCCAGATTCCGGTATATTCAAATATTTTCGGATATTTTACCGTAAGCTCCCTGGACATGACTGCCACATCCATTGCTGTCGTATAATGGCCGTCGGAATCCGTCAGTCCGCAGCAGTCTTCGAAATGGGTATCCGTCATGCCAAGCTCCGCAGCTTTCGCATTCATCTGTTCCACGAAAGCTTCTTCGCTTCCCGCTATGTATTCCGCCACCGCCACGCTGGCATCATTGCCCGAAGCAACCGCGATACATTTGATCATGGTCTCTAAGGTCTGCACTTCATTCTCTGCCAAAAATACCTGGGAGCCCCCCATGGAACTGGCATAGGCACTCACCGTCACCGGATCCTCCAATTTGATCTTTCCCTGATCCAGAACTTCAAAAGTCAAAAGCAATGTCATGATCTTGGTAATACTGGCAGGGCTTCGGCGTTCTCTTGCATTCTGCTCAAAGATCACCTTCCCGGTGGAGCTCTCCAGAAGCACCGCGCTGGGAGCTTCGATCGCTGCCGGTTCCGCACATACATCGATTTCGCTCCACCAGAATACCTGCATACTGACACTGAAAAGTAAAATCCATGTACAGATATATTTTCTGATTTTTTGCATAAAAAAGCCACACTCCCCTATCCTTTTCTAAAAGATATGGTCGTGTGGTCCTGTATATACCTGCAAACCTGATGTTTTACGTCTTACCATCTGGCGATCAATGCCTGGCAGCGTTCCTTCAGTGCTTCTCCCTTACTGCGGACGTCAATGTCGAATACCTTGATCAGTTGTACCGTATAATCGATCGCTACAGCAACCAAAATCACCTGGATCATACGGGTCCCTATCTGTAGCTGTACCCTGTCAATGATATGATACATGGCATCATGGACAAACTGCACGATGCCTATCGCATAAAATCCCCAGGCGACGGTACTCTCCAGGCAGATGATCCCCCGATAATTGAAGGGCTTATTATTATAATCCCACCATAATTCTCCCAGGAAACGGATCATACCGACCCCCACCAGATATTCAAAGACCGTTGCCAGGATAGCTCCCAAAAAATATAATTCCACAAGCTTATCACGCAGAGGACTTAAGATCAGATATCCCAGCACTCCGCCAAAACCATAGATCGGACAGAACGGTCCCTTGCCGAATCCCCGGTTGGTAAGCTTACGATTACATAATGACATATATGCAGACTCCAGTGCCCATCCGAGAACACTGTACAGTACAAATGCTGCTAACAGATGATAGATATCTGTTCCCAGTATTTCATAACTCCACATTTGATTTCCCTCACAAGTACAAAGTCCCCGGTGATCACGCCGAGGACTGTTGTTTAACATTAGTTATATTTACGTTTTCTTGCTGCTTCAGACTTCTTCTTACGTTTTACGCTAGGCTTCTCGTAATGCTCTCTCTTACGAATCTCCTGCTGGATACCAGCCTTAGCGCAGCTTCTCTTGAAACGACGTAAAGCGCTATCTAAAGTCTCGTTCTCTTTTACGATTACGTTTGACATCTTACACCCGACCTCCCTTCAGTCCCTTCAAGTAACATGACTGACTGGGTTATTCTAATGCGCAGTTGTTCTACACACATTTGATATTATAGCATAAAAAATACATTCGTCAACTACTTTTTTGGGGATTTTCAAAATCTTATTTAAAAAACTTATCATAAATTCCAAACAGGAAAATAAAGATTACGATCAGGGGCAGTCCGTAGGTCAGATAACCGCGCATCCAGTCGTGGACTTTTAAGCCCTTGCCGGTATTTACTTCTGCCTTATAGTTCTCCCATCCCCAGCCGTATCTGGTCACGCAGAACAGCAGGTATACCAGGGATCCTAAGGGCAGGAACAGATTACTTACCAGGAAATCTTCAAAATCCAGTACTGCTCCGCCGAAAATGGAGAAACCATCCCAGCTCCATACATTATACCCCAGTACGCAGGGTACGGACAATGCAATGATCAGGAACAGGTTCACCAGAGAAGATTTTTTGCGGCTGGCACCGGTCAGTTCCATACCACAGCAGATGATATTCTCGAACACAGCCAGCACCGTGGACAGTGCTGCGAACGCCATAAACAGGAAGAATAAGCTTCCCCACAGGCGGCCGTAAGGCATGTTGGCAAAAATATTCGGCAGGGTTATGAAGATCAGGCTGGGTCCTGAGGTCTGATCCACGCCGTAGGTAAAGCAGGCGGGGAAAATGATCAGTCCTGCGGTAATTGCAACGAAAGTATCCAGTACCACAACTCTGACGGACTCTCCCATCAGAGAATGCTCCTTGCCGATGTAGCTTCCGAAGATCGCCATGGCACCAATGCCAAGGCTTAAGGTAAAGAATGCCTGGTTCATGGCACCTACCAGTGTAGCGACCACACCAACTTCCTGCATACGTCCAAAGTCAGGTACCAGATAGAACCTAAGACCTTCCTTTGCTCCCGCCATGAAGAAGCTATTGATGGCAAGTACTACCATGATGGCAAGCAATGCGATCATCATGACTTTCGTCACGCGCTCCAGACCGTTCTGCAGTCCACCAGCACACACAACGATACCGATGATCACCACCAGTACCATCCAGAACATCATGACCCCCGGATCTGCAAGCATCCGGGTAAACTGTTCCGCCACCGCATCCGCGGAAAGTCCGGAAAGTCTGCCGGTAGCCGTCATATAAAAATAGTGTAACATCCAGCCTGCTACCGTAGTGTAGAACATCATCAGCAGATAGCAGCCTGCCAGTGTAAAATATCCGTGGATATGCCACTTCTGTCCCGGCTTCTCCAGTGCATGGTAAGCCTTTACGGGACTTTTCTTACTTGCCCTCCCCACAGCGAATTCCATGGTCATAATAGGCAGCCCCAGGATCACCAGGAAGATCAGATAAAACAATACAAATGCGCCACCGCCACCCTGACCGGCCATGTACGGGAACTTCCATACATTGCCGATACCAATGGCACAGCCGGCAGACAACAGGATAAAGCCTAAACGGGATTTCAGATTCTCTCGTTCCATTATGCGAGCTGACCCTCCAGTACTTTAGGCGCTTCCGCGATCGCTGCGGGAATGCCTGCGGGATTCTTACCGCCGGCCTGCGCCATATTGGGGCGTCCACCGCCGCCACCGCCTACCAGTGCGGCAATTCCCTTGATCAGGTTACCTGCATGAGCACCGGCCTTTACAGCACCGTCAGTTGCCATAACGATCATATTTACCTTACCGTCCTGTGCAGACAGCAATACGACAACGCCTTCGCCAAGCTTATCCTTGAGCTGGTCGCCCAGGTCTCTCAAGCCATTCATATCCACACCGTCTACGCTGGTTGCTAAAAGCTTTGTGCCCTTCACTTCCACCACCTGATCGAGTACATCGCCCAGTGCGGACTGCGCCATCTTTGCCTTCAGGGATTCGTTCTCTGCGGTCAGAGTCTTCAGATCTGCCTGCATATGCTGGATCTTCTCAATCAGGGCTGCAGGAGTTGCCTTGGCTGCTGCGGCTGCCTTATTGAAGCTCTCTTCCATTGCCTGATAATATGCCATCACATTGACACCGGTCAATGCTTCGATTCTTCTGACGCCGGCTGCGACACCGCTCTCGGACAGGATCTTGAAATAGCCGATCTCTCCGGTGTGCTTTACATGGGTACCACCGCACAGTTCTCTGGAGAAATCTCCCATGGATACCACGCGGACGGTCTCACCGTATTTTTCACCAAACAGAGCCATAGCTCCGCTCTTCTTCGCATCTTCGATATTCATGACATCGGTAACGACTGCAATATCCTCTGCGATCTTCTCATTGACCAGAGCCTCTACCTTAGCGAGCTCTTCCGCAGTCATAGCCTGTCCGTGGCTGAAGTCGAAACGGGTTCTTGCACCGTCCTGGTAGGAGCCCTGCTGTTCTACATGGTCGCCCAGCACGATCTGCAATGCCTTCTGTAACAGATGGGTTGCGGAATGGTTCTTACATACGCTCTTTCTGTTGTCGGTATCCACTGCCAGCTCTGCCTTGTCTCCCACAGTAACTGTTCCGGATACAACCTTACCCACATGTCCGATGCGTCCGCCTGCGATCTTCACGGTCTCAGTCACTTCAAAAGTACCGTTTTCGGTGCGGATCACACCAAAGTCACCCTTCTGTCCTCCCATGGTAGCATAGAACGGAGTAACATCAGTGATCAGGGTACCGGTCTCTCCCTCATTTAAAGACTTCACAAGTTCGGTCTCGGAAGCCAGTCCCTCTACTTTGCCCTCCGCTGTCAGAGCATCATAACCTACAAATTCGCTGGTAATCTTGTCATCCAGTCCATCGAATACGCCTGCGGCGGTAGTAAGCTTCTGGGAGAAATTCTGTCCTTCTCTTGCCTTCTGCTTCTGCTCTTCCATGGCAGCAGCGAAGCCATCCTCATCCACAGTCAGGTTCTCTTCCTGTGCCAGCTCTACGGTCAGCTCCAGAGGGAATCCAAAGGTATCGTATAAGTAGAATGCAGACTTACCGTCGATCTCCTTTTTACCTTCGCTTCTCTTCTGCTCCAGGATCTTCTGCAGCTCCTTCATACCGTTCTCCAGAGTGCTCTCGAAACGAGCGATCTCCTTCTGTAACTCGGTCAGGACGAACTCTCTGTTCTTCTTCATCAGAGGATAGCTCTCTGCGTAGATCTCATCGATATACATAGCAGCAATGTGCAGCAGCTGCTCTGTGGTCATATTTAAAGTACGGCCGTGTCTTACCGCACGACGGATCAGACGACGGAGAATATAGCCGGCACCGGTATTGGAGGGAAGCAGCTTCGCCTCATCACCGATCAGCATAACACCGGTACGAAGATGGTCTGCCAGGATACGCATGGATCTGGTCAGCTTTTCATCCGCATTGTATTTCACACCGGAAGCCTCTTCAATGTAAGCGATCACCGGGGCAAACAGGTCTGTCTGGTATACATCTCTGGTACCGTTTAAAAAGGCCAGAATACGCTCCAGGCCCCAACCGGTATCCACGTTCTTCTGCTTTAAGGGGGTCAGATGACCGTCATGATGCTTCTCATACTGCATAAATACATCATTACCCAGCTCCGTGTATTTACCGCAGTCACAGCCGGGTCCGCAGTTCGGTCCGCAGTCCGGTCTGTCTGCAATATAGAACATCTCACTGTCGGGACCGCAGGGGCCGTATTCCAGTCCCCACCAGTTGTCATCGGCAGGCAGATAATATACATTCTCCTTCTTGAAACCGGAAGCGATACGGTAGTGTGCGCCTTCCTCATCTCTGGGTGCATTCTCGTCACCGGCAAATACAGTAGCAGCCAGATGGTCGACATCAAATCCGAATACCTGTGTCAGTAGTTCGAAACTCCACTGGCAACGCTCTTTCTTGAAATAATCTCCCAGGCTCCAGCTTCCCATCATCTCGAAGAAGGTTACATGGCTCTTGTCACCTACGGAATCGATATCGTTGGTACGAACGCAGCCCTGCACATTGCAGAGTCTGGTACCCAGAGGATGCTTCTGTCCCAGCAGATAAGGCATCAGAGGCTGCATGCCCGCTACGTTGAACATAACACCGGTGGATCCGTCAGATACCAGGGATACTGCTCCCACATCCACATGGCCACGGTCTATATAAAATTGTTTCCAAGCTTTTCTCAGCTCATCAGAAGTGAATTGTCTCATTCTCTCGGTCTCCTTGTCTAAAAATTACACCTTTCGGAAAATAAACCTACATTTCTACATTATAATGTTATCGTTTCGCCGCGTCAAGGATAAAACATCACTCATCCTCGTCTTCCAGGATCTCGTTCAATGCCTCTCTGGCCTCCTCGATCTCCTCTTTTTTGCCCTTTTTCAATGCAGCCTCGAAAACAGTGATATAACGATCCAGTTCTTTTCTCCGGTCTCCCAGTGCTTCCTCATACATCCGCTCCGCTCTGAGAAGCACCAGACGGTTCTCCTCCAGGTCTCTGGGCTGGATCTTCAGGTAGGACAATTCTTCCATTCGCTTCTGGATCTCATCATCCGTCATCTGGTTGTCCTGTCCCTTGATGATCATTTTCTGGGTCAGTCCGGTGGATACCACCTTGACTTCCACTTCCAGCAGGGAATTGATGTCATAGGTGTAAGTCACATCCACGGCTTCACTGCCTCTGGGCCCCTTGGGAACATCAATGTTCAGTTCTCCCAGAAACAGATTATTTCTGGCGAAACGGCTCTCTCCCTGCAGTACCCGGACGCGCACCTTGTCCTGATTGTCTCTGACAGTGTACAACTGCTCCGTATGACTGGCAGGGATCACGGTGTTGCGCTCAATGATGGGACAGAAACGGCCGTCTTCAAATTTGCCTTCCTCGTATTCCACCACGACTTCCGTTCCCAATGTAAAGGAGCATACATCCGTCAGAATGACTTCCTTTACCTCCGCCCGGCGTTCCTTCATGGCCGCCTGGATCGCCGCGCCCAGTGCCACGGCTTCGTCCGGGTTCAGTCTTGTATCCGGGAATTTGCGGAACAGCCTGATCAGGAAATCCCTGACCACCGACAGTCTGGTGGCTCCGCCGATCAGCAATACCTCATCGATGTCCGACAGCTTCAGTCCTGCATCCGCCAGACTCTTCTTCACCGGTTCCCTGATCTTCATTAGCAGTTCTTCGCACTCTTCCTCATATTCTTTTAAGGTGATCTCTGCCGTTTTGTTCTCTTCACCCAGCATAAGTTCCATGGTCACCGCAGTCTGATCACTGATTCCCCGCTTGGCTTCTTCTGCCTTTTTATAGAGACGCACCTGTTCTTTCTCCGACAGATGCTTATAATGCAGTCCTGTCTTTTGCAGAAAAAGTTTCGACATCACTTCCGTGAAATCTTCACCGCCAAGATAATTGTCTCCAGCTACCGCCCGCACCTCCAGAATATTGTGATACAGCTCCAGAATTGAGACATCAAAAGTTCCGCCGCCCAGGTCAAATACCAGAAATCTGGTGTCTTTTTCTTTTTCGTACAGGCCGTAGGCCACCGCCGCTGCGGTAGGCTCCGAGATCATACGCTCCACCTTCAGCCCGGCCAGTTCTCCGGCCCGCTTGGTGGCTTTTCTTCTCTTGTCGTCAAAATAGGCCGGTACACTGATCACGGCCTCTGTGACTTCTTCCCCCAGATAGACTTCCGCATCTTCTTTCAGATAACGCAGGATCATGCTGGACAATTCTTCTGGGCGGAACTTTTTGCCGGACAGGTCATAAGTGCGATCCGTTCCCATGCTGCGCTTAAATGCCTGCGCCACACTGTCGGGATAGAGGTTTCTGCGTTCCTGTGCCGTCTCCCCCACATAGACATTGCCGTTCTCATCCACGCTGACCACAGAGGGGGTCAGATGTTTTCCCAGACGGTTGGGGATGATCACAGGTTCTTCCTCCGTAAATACTGCCACCAGACTGTTGGTGGTTCCCAAATCGATTCCGACTATCATATGTTTTCTTCTCTCTTCATTTTAGTTTTTTACTTCTTCCCGAACAGCCTCTGCCAGAATCCCCGTTTCTCCGGCTGTGGCTTTTCCTTGTGAAAAGCGGCTACGGCAGGATCCGTATCCTTCGTCACCTGTTCCGAATGATACCAGTGCCAGATGGCCTGCAATCCCATTCCGGGATGTTCCTGCATCTGCTCTTTCAGCCGCTCCAGCGCTTCTTTCTCCCGGCCCTTTTTCAGCATCTGCAGTATCCGTACCATCTCCAGTTCCTCGCAGATGGGATGTACACAGCCATGGCAGAAGGAACAGTCTTTGTCCAGTTGCAGGAGCGTATCCTGTTCCTCATCGGTGGCCGTATAATATCCCGCCAGATATTCGTGTACGATCCGAAGCTTCGGATATTTCAGATACACATCCTTGCCGCTTTTATCTTCTCTTTCCATGCAGGCTTTCAGCGCCTGTGCATAGTCAGCACCTTTCTTCTTATCTCCGTACAGGATGCATGCCAGGATCAGGTCCGCAATGTCATCCTTTTTGCTGAGATCCTCCTTATGGAAGATCAGTGCCTTATCCATATTCTTGATGGCCACTTTTCCGGAACCACAGATCAGCCCATACCATCCCAGATGGAAAAAGTAATCTTCGAAATACTCCTGAGTATTCCCGGTATTTTTCCCAAGCAGTTCGATCTTCTCCGGCCACGATGTCAGAATATTTCCGGCGATCGTCTTTTCCCCGCACCAGACACACAGATCCAGCTTTTCTCCTGCCGCATCCAGTACATTGACGAATGCCTTCTCCAGAACTTTTAATCCCTCCGTAGTCTTGTCATTGCAGACCAGACATCTGGCGAAATCCCTCATACGGTTCCGGTCCCGTTCTCCGGCACTTCCCGTCATCTCACGGTATCTCCGGTAAAACTGTTCCGCCATTTCCGTATTGCCCAGCAAAAAATAAATTTCTGCCTGTTCCACAATCAGTTCCGGCCAGGCATGATTCTGTGTTCCGCTCTTTTCATAGAAAAATACACATTTTCTCAGGCAGATCATGGCTTCATCGTATTTGCCGCGGCATCTGTGGATCCGTGCCAGTCCCTTCCAGGCAAAAGGATTGGCCGGGTTCGTGGAAAGCGCCTTTTCATAATCCGCTTTTGCCGCCTCCAGACAGCCTGCCGCATTATGAAAATCTCCCCGCTCCACCAGTAAAAATTCACAAGGGTAGGCATACAGATATTCCGTAATGATCGGAAGTCCTCTCCGATAAAATATGGTCTTGCCCGCTTCCAGTTTGCTCAGATATTTCTTCCGGAATTTATCTATGGCGTCGTTCATCTGTTCCTGGGGAAGCCCCGTATTGGTCAACTGCCATTCATAGGCATCCAGGATCACACTTTTGACATTATTATCCTTCGCCTGTTGTAACAGTTCCTTCAGTTCCTCCGGATGTGTCAGATCCATGTACACCTTTGCCATCATTTCATAGGCCTTGACATAGGTTGGAAAATAATTTAGACAGGCTCTGCCGTTCTGGATCACCCCTGCTGCATTCCACTGCCTCTTCGCCGCTTCCAGTTCGTTGGCATATGCAGCGTAAACCTGATAATCCCCGATCAGTTTCTTGGATATCTCCGCACAGCGTTCATACTCTTCCATCTCCACATAGATCTGTGCCTTTTCGATCAGCATACCGATATCCTTCGGTGTTCCGGTCTCGGCTTTTTCCGCTTCCGCAATGGCTTCGGCGAATTTTTCCGGCTGTACATAGCCATAAGCCCGATAGCACTGCATCCGGATCATATGTGACTGTCGGATCCGGTCTCTGTCTTTTTCCTCCTCTTCGGCATCCGTATCCCGGAGGATCTTTTTCTCCAGGCTTTCTTCCCATTTGTCTGCCGTGGAAATTGCCTTCTCATATTCTGCCGCTTCTGCCAGCAGTTTTGTCATAAGTCCCAGATATTCCTCACGCCTGTCCGCAGGAACTTTTGCTTCCAGCTCCCTGACCGTGCGGATTCCCAGATCGGTCCTGCCATCCTGCAGATAACACCAGCCCAGATCCAGTCCCAGACCGGGATCATGGTTCTGCGCATATTTCCGTTTCATTTCCCGTTCCAGTTCGGTGTTGATCTTCTGCAGTGTCTCCAGAAATGTGTTGTCTCCGCCTACGGAAAGAATCTCTTCCGCACATTTTTTTGCCTCTTTATAGTTCCCCTGCTCATAATACCAGTCCGTCAGGCGCAGGTTCGCCATGTAGTGTTTCGGCAGCTTCTCCCGAAGACTCTCATAAATAGCAGACGCTTCTACGCGCCCTTCATTTCTCCACAGTATTTCCGCCGTATTGTAAGCGATCAGATCATCCTCCGGATATCTTGCAGACAGTTTCTTTAACAAAGTAATGGCTTCTGCGGTCTGTCCCTTTCCTTCATAGAGGGACGCACGGCAGATCTCCATAACAGGGTGGGTAATCCCCAGAGCATCCCCACATCCGATCATCTGCTCCGCTTCCTGTAATTTTTTCTCCTGCAGCGCCTGATAAGCTCTGTCATAATATTGCAGAAACTGATCGTAATCCGCATCTTCCGCACCACGGAACTCGGAAAAATCCACTTCTTCCCCGGATTTGCACTTATGTACCATATAGCTTACAAACTGTGCCGGAAAGCGCTCTCTGAAGGCCCCCGCATTCTGTACAATGTGGATTTTCTCATCCAGAAGCTTCCAGATTGCGGTCGGCAGCTTATAATGTTCCATCAGAAAACGAAGCAGATAAGTGGTGCAGTTTTCCTCTTCCTCCAGAGAAAGAAAGTCATCCGCCTCAAAAAGCGCTTTCCATTTTTCCACATCACAGCGGTCCGTAATATTCTCATAGACCTTCCGAACACCACGTACCCACTGTCCAGCCGGAGTATCGTCCTCCAGCGTCGGTTCCGCCTCCTCGTTCTCTTCTGCATCCGGCGTTCCGGCATAGCGGCAGGCCTCCTCATAAGCCATCCGCAGTCGCTTGAAGCCTTCCGGATCATCCTCCGGATTCGTTACCGTCAGCTTGTCACGATAGGCATTCTTCAGTGCCCTTTCGTCTTTTGTCTGTTCGATTCCCAGAATCTGAAACACTTCGATCGGTTCCACGCTGTCCCCTCCACTGTAAGTATCAAAGTTTTCATACCAATAGAAAAAGATATTGAAAAGGAGCAGAAAAATCTTTCTGCTCCTGAATAGTGATCTTAGAATGTAAACTTATCTGCAAAGTAAGCATCCAGATCTTTGATAGCAACACGCTCCTGCTCCATGGAATCACGGAAACGTACGGTAACGCAGCCATCTGTCTCGGAATCAAAATCGTAAGTTACGCAGAAAGGAGTTCCAATCTCGTCCTGACGACGATATCTCTTACCAATGTTTCCTCTGTCATCAAATTCACAGTTGTATTTTTTGGAAAGCTCTGCGTAGATCTTCTCCGCACCCTCGTTCAGTTTCTTGGACAGAGGCAGCACACCGATCTTTACCGGTGCCAGTGCAGGATGGAAATGAAGCACAGTACGAACATCGCCGCCCTCTAACTCTTCCTCATCGTAAGCAGCGCACAGGAAAGCCAGAACAACTCTGTCCGCACCCAGGGAAGGCTCGATAACGTAAGGAATATACTTCTCCTTCTTCTCATCATCAAAGTAAGACATATCCTCACCGGAGGTATTGGCATGCTGGGTCAGATCGTAATCGGTTCTGTCCGCAATACCCCACAGCTCGCCCCAGCCGAAGGGGAACAGGAACTCGATATCGGTAGTTCCCTTACTGTAGAAGCACAGCTCCTCGGGAGAATGATCACGAAGTCTCATCTCGTCTTCCTTGATACCTAAGGACAGCAGCCAGTCACGGCAGAAGCCTCTCCAATACTGGAACCACTCCATATCGGTACCCGGCTCACAGAAGAACTCCAGCTCCATCTGCTCGAACTCTCTGGTACGGAAAGTGAAGTTACCGGGAGTGATCTCATTACGGAAGGACTTACCGATCTGTCCGATACCGAAAGGAATCTTTTTACGGGAAGTTCTCTGTACATTTTTAAAGTTAACGAAAATACCCTGTGCGGTCTCGGGTCTTAAATAAACCGTATTTTTTGCATCCTCGGTAACACCCTGGAAGGTCTTGAACATCAGGTTGAACTGACGGATATCGGTAAAGTTATGCTTGCCGCAGGTAGGGCAGGGAACCTTATGCTCCTCGATGAAATTCTTCATCTCTTCCTGACTCCAGCCGTCTACACTGCCTTCGATGGCAATACCGTTCTCCTCACAGAAGTCCTCGATCAGCTTATCCGCACGGAAACGCTCATGACACTCCTTACAATCCATCAGAGGATCGGAGAAGCCGCCAAGATGTCCGCTGGCTACCCAGGTCTGGGGATTCATCAGGATCGCGCAGTCCACACCTACATTGTAAGGGCTCTCCTGAACAAACTTCTGCCACCATGCCTTTTTCACATTATTCTTCAGCTCTACGCCAAGATTACCGTAATCCCAGGTATTAGCCAGTCCGCCGTAGATCTCGGAACCGGGATATACAAAACCTCTTGCCTTTGCCAGAGCTACGATCTTCTCCATTGTCTTTTCCATGTCAGTACCAAACCTTTCTTACTCTATATATTTGTATTGCTGTATAACTTACTTTTTCATCAGTATCGTAACGACACCATCGGACTGGGAGGCATCCACAGAGCCATCCTCACCCATGACCACGCCCTCACTGATATACAGTACGGGATATGGACAATAAATGTATGCACTGGCATTCGTGATGATCAGATGTCCCTTCTCCAGTGCTTTCTCCAGCTTGTCCGGATCTGCCGGAGTGCCATCCGCTGCATTCACCAGCTCCTTGTTCACCGGACTTCCCTGTGCCAGCGCTTCCACTCTGGTTCCATAGAACAGATCCTGGTCGTTATATTCGGCATAGCTGTCTGCGCTGTCGAATTCCTGCACGACCTGCACCATGGCTCCGTCGTCTAAAGCCTGCACTGTCTTCACAGTCAGCGCTTCTTCCGGTGTATCCGTATGTGCGGCATTGAACTCTTCTGCCTCGTTCTTCACCATCTCTTCCAGTCCGTCTAAGCTGTAGAAATCTTTATCAAAGGTATTGACCAGGTAAGAGATCACCTTCCCGTCCTTCTCCACCACCAGAGACGTATTCACGACCTCCTCGGGAAGCTTCGCGGTCTGACCGCAGCCGCTTAAGGACAGTACCAGAATTCCCGACAATACTGTCGTAAGACACTTCTTCATTCTATTCTGCCTCATAAATGAGTCTCCTTTTTTGGCATCAGCCATAACCGATTTTAACATAGAGTTTTCAGTATTTCAAGACTTTTGAACGACCTGCCCATGAAACGCCTGCGATATTCCGATGCGATCTGTGAAAGTTCTGACAGAACTTTGTCCGATACAGTAAAAGTATACAGTTTCTCCACGGGACTCTCCGCTATGTAATTCAGCGCATACAACGTAGATTCTTCCAGTCTCCGGTCTTCGGGCGCTCCCGGATATTCCCCGTTCACTGCGATGGATTTCAGTTCAAAAATACTGCGGATCAGTTCATTGGGAAGAGACGGTGCACACAAAGCTCTCAGCGACTGATATAAAAGCTTCAGCATTTCTCTCTCATCATTGTTCTCCTGGCAGTAATAATCCGCCACCTCTGCAAAATACATGCCGTAGCAGGCTCCCACATAGTCCGTCATCAGTTCTTCAAAATAGTTCTTAATATCCGCTTCCGATACGGTATAGGAAGTCCTTCCCTCATACAGACGAAAAGTTCCAAAAGCAAAAGGGTTGGTCGCTGCCGCCAGCCGGTTGCCCGGTTTTCTCGCCCCTCTGGCAAAAGCAGTGATCTTCCCTTTTTCTCTGGTAAGCAGGCTCACAATCCTGTCATATTCACCGAACGGTGTCTGTTTTAATACAATTCCTGTTACATACAGGGATTCCTGCATGATCTGCCCTCCCCGGCGTCAGACTTTCACATCCTTCCGCCCTGCAGTCCGGCAGGCAGGTGTCCGGCGTATCGGAAGAACTCCTATTCTCCGCATTCTGCAGATAATTCAGGTAATCCTCCACTCTGCCGGTATGTTCAAATTGCTGCCAGTAATTTATGAACTGCATCTTACGCATCCCCCTCTTTTTATCAGTTTATCGGTGTATCATCCTCTGTAAAAATAGGGTCTGCAAATTTTGTTTTTCTATTCGCCCATCTCGATGTCTTTCGGATTATATCCGAAGTTTTTGAGTAAGATGTCGCTGTCTCTCCAGTCCTTCTTCACCTTCACCCAAAGCTGTAAATTGACTTTCATTTCCAGCATATCTTCGATCTCCGGGCGCGCCTGGGAGCCGATCTTTTTCAACATCTGGCCACCTTTACCGATGATGATGCCCTTGTGGGAATCTCTCTCACAGATAATAGTAGCCTCAATGTCGCAGATCTTACCTCTCTCCTTCATACTTTCCACGGTTACGGCAATACCGTGAGGAATTTCTTCGGATAAAAGTCTGAGTGCCTTCTCTCTGATCAGTTCTGCCACGATCTGGCGCATGGGCTGGTCGGTGATGGTATCCTCATCATAAAATGCAGGACCATACGGCAGATACTTCAAAATACACTGGATCAGTACATCTGTGTTGTCACCCTTTAATGCGGACACCGGGACGATCTCGCAGAAATCCAGTTCCTTGCGATAAGTATCAATAAATGCCAGAATATCATCCTTTTTCACGGTGTCCGTCTTATTAATGACCAGGATCACAGGAGTCTTGGTCTTCTTCAGCTGCTCGATGATATGACGTTCTCCGGCACCGATGAAATTCGTGGGCTCCACCAGCCATAGGATCACATCCACGTCATTTAACGTATGCTCCGCAACATTCACCATATAATCGCCCAGTTTGTTTTTCGCCTTGTGAATACCGGGGGTATCCAGGAATACGATCTGTCCCTCTTCCAGGGTCAGTACCGTCTGGATACGGTTACGGGTGGTCTGCGGTTTGTTGGATGTGATGGCGATCTTCTGTCCGATCAGTCGGTTCATCAGAGTGGACTTACCTACGTTGGGACGTCCGATCAGTGTGGCAAAGCCGGATTTATATGCCGGATTTTCGTTCATTTTCTATTTCTCCTGTTCTTGTATTTTTCCCTGACACTTTTATGTTTCCTTACTCATTACTTTTTTGGTGCTTCCGATGCGGCACTCTCGTTCGTACCTGCCACATTTACCTGAGTCTTCTGCTTTTTCGCATCCTCTTCGGCTTTTCTTTTCTGTTCCTCAGCGCGGATGCGCTTCGTGCGCTTTTTGATCTTCTTCAGGATCAGGATGATAATAGCGATCACGATCGCCCAGATCACCAGATAAGGAATATGGATCACGAACCAGATAGCTGCTTCCTTTAGTCCCTCGCCGATATTTTTCAGACTGTCTACAAATCCGGTGGAAATGCGCTCCCAGACGGTCTCTTCTTCCACAGGTGTATAGACTTCTACTTCATCAATATAAAGGTATACGGTACTGTAGTCAACCCGGTTATCATAGCTGCGAAGCTGGGATTCCATGCTTTCTAACTGGTATCTGACATCGGACAGACGCTGTTCGATGGTAATAATATCTTCCACACTCTCTGCCTGCTCTAAAAGCTGTAATAATCTCTCCTGTTCCGTCCGCAGGGCATCCCGGTGACTTTGCAGATCCACATAGGTCAGCGTCACATCCTGCACATTCTCCGAACGACTGGTCACATTGCCCAGCTCTGAGACCGTATTCTGGAACTCCTCCAGTCTGTCCTTCGGGATGCGGATAATCAGATTGACATTCCTTGTAGAACGATAACTATAATATGTACTGCCGTTATAAGCATCCAGACTTTCGATATAGCCGCCGAGCTCTGTTACTTTATTCTCTACCGCACTTAACAGCTTATCATACTCCCTGGTCTCGACATCCATATTCACGGTCTTGATCAGCTTCCGGTCTGTTGTGGCTGCAGTCTCCTCAGGCACTGTATTACCTGTGTCCTGAGCATTTTTTGCGGAATCGTACCCCTCTGTCATGCCGAATCCATCTTCATAAGCGGACGCCTCCGGTGCAGCTGCCTCATTGGAAGCAACAGAATAATCCGCATCCATGAGATCACTGATGCCGTAACCGCCCTTCGATGAGCTGCCGCAGGCAGTCAGCGATAATATCATGCCGGCAGTGAGTAACCCTGTAATGATCTTTGTTTCAAAATTTCGTTTTTTCATAACCCTCTCCGTTCTGCGGACGGCATCCGGACACCCTGCCGGATCCGCCTGCTGTTGACTTTTTATTGTTCACCCCTATAAACGAAATAATAATATAAAAGTTCTTTATTTTTCTTTATTTTTAATATTTAATATTCAGAACTACATTTGCAAGACCGCGGCTACGCGCTATTCGTATTAAAATAGATTTTCCACCTTCAGGAATCTGTCCTGTTCTTCCTTTACCTTAGAAGCCGTGCCTACGACGCAGAGTAGATCCTCCTGCATAAATGCCCGGATATGCGCGGACAGTGCCCGGATATCCTCTACGGTAGCAGACAGCAGTTCCTCGCGTTCTCTCCGTAATGCCGCATCATCCAGTCCCGTCATATAGGCACTCAGAGAATACAGTCCCTTTGCTGCCGGATTCATAGGCACATCCAGATCGCTGACTGCACCGATGATATACTGGGTCATGGTGCGTTCATCCGCGGTAAATTCTGCGATGGCATCCGCTGCCTTTTCATATATATCGATCGTTCTGCCCAGGTTCGGATCTCTGTATGAGACAAAGTAACTGTCACCGGATCTGCCGAAGCTGCACATACAGCCGTAGGCGCCGCCCTTTACACGGACATTGATCCACAGATATTCATAGCCCAACATGACCTTCAGCACTCTTAAAGCTCCGGTATAGTTCAGTCCGCTCTTGCGGAAATTACCGGCACGACATACATAATTGACCTGTCCGGAGGTTAAGAAACCTTCGTTCTTCCGGGAGACTTCAGGAATATAATGTGCCATTTCCACAGCTTCGGTATAGAGTGCTGCCTTGAAGGCTTCCACCGGGGCATCCAAAAGTCCCACTGCCTTCTCTTCACCGACGAAATCCACCATAAGATTCTCCGGACGGAAGATCATTTTTAATAACGTCTGTAAGATCTCCACCAGTTCTTCTTTTTTCTCGTCAAAATGTGCTTCCAGGTCGGTGATCCGGCGGTAGAACGGAATGCCGGAGATCTCCTCACTGACAGCTCCGGGAATACTGCCGTAGGACATGGCTCTTCCGGCTGCCACGCTGTGTCCACCGGAGGTCATCTGTGCCTGCATGCGGGACTTGCCCTCCGCCAGAATCTCATAGAGACGCTTGGTGTCCGTGAAATCACTGGTCATGACGATCTCACGCATCAGATCGATGGCATCGGCAATACGATCATAGAACACCTTCGTCTTCAGTTCCAGGGTCAACGTAAATTCATCCGTATCCTGCAATCTGCCATAGACATTGTTCACCGCAGCCATGCCGCCGGTGACCAGATTCATCTCATTATAGAGATCTCCATACGCATAATGCTCGGTATTCAGCAGTCCAAGACAACCTTTTAAGATGCCGATATACGGGAAATATTTTCCGGGGATCTGATCCAGTTTGAAGATCAGTCGTAAGTAACCGATACCGTTGGTAAACAGATCATGATACAAAAGTGTGGTATCCCCAATACTCCGTACCTCGTTCACCGGGAGATTTGCCTCTTTTTTCATATCTTCCCGCTTCAGCAGAGGGATCTTCTCCAGATCTTCCTTCGCATCCTCGCTCTCCTGGAACTCGGTCAGCTTGCGGAAGGTCTCTTTTACAGCTTCCAGTTCATCCGGACTCATAGCTGCTTTCACCTGTGCCATTTTCCCTCGCTGCTTCTGTTCCTGTTCCTCTAGGAGTCCCGACTTCGGCTGCAGGATCACCACGCTGCGGTGCGCATTGTCCAGCAGGTATTTTTGTACCAGGCCCTCAAAATATCCGCTCTTAACTTCTTTTCTAAGCTCGGCAAAGGTATCGTTCGCCTCGATATGAATGAACGGAAGTCTGTCGTCATACAGCCAGCTGTCCAGCACCTGTAAGCCATACATCAGTCCCTTGGGATAGGAGCCGAAATCTGCCTCTCTGTATTTGAATTCGTAGTAATTGATACCGGCAAGCAATGCCTTCTCGTCGAAGCCTTCCGCCGCCAGCTTCTTAAGTACTTCTTCTGTTACCTGTAAAAATTCCTGTTCTTTTTCTACGGAAGTGTCCTTCGCCACGACACTGAAATATGGCTGACGGATACCGTTCTCGTAGATGCTGTAGACATCCTTGCCAATGCCGCGGTCTACCAGCGCCTGCTTTAAGGGTGCACCCGGTGCGGAGCACAGCGCATAATCCAGGATCTGAAATGCAATGTAAAGCTTCGGATCCAGGCTGTCACCGACGCAGAAGTTCTGGGACAGATAGGTATTCTCTTCTTCGTCCTCTCCCTCGCCGATGGGACAGTCTCTGACGATGCGGCCGGGCTTTTCGAAAGCCGGCTCCTCGGTCACTTCGGAATCCACCTTAAGAGCATCGTAAGCAGACAGATAATGTTCGTCGATAAAAGTCAGCTTCTCCGCCATATCCATGTTACCGTAGAGGTAGATATAGCTGTTGGAAGGATGATAGAACTTCCGGTGGAAATCCAGGAACTCTTCATACGTCAGCTCCGGGATCACCTCCGGGTCACCTCCGGACTCACAGCCATAGGTGGTGTGAGGATACAGAGAGTTCATGATCTCCCTCTCCAGCACATCATCCGGAGAAGAAAATGCTCCCTTCATCTCGTTGTAGACCACGCCGTTGACCTTCAGCTCTTCCTCGTCACCTTCCAGCTCATAATGCCAGCCTTCCTGCCGGAAAATAGATTCGTTTTTATAAATATTTGGGTAAAATACGGCATCCAGATAGACATGCATCAGGTTCTGGAAATCCTTGTCATTGCAGCTTGCCACAGGGTATACGGTCTTATCCGGATAAGTCATGGCATTTAAGAAAGTATTTAAAGAACCTTTTACCAGTTCCACAAAAGGATCCTTCACCGGGAATTCCTTCGAGCCGCATAATACAGAGTGCTCCAGGATATGTGCCACGCCGGTGGAGTCCTTCGGGGTGGTACGGAAACCGATGTAAAATACTTTGTTTTCGTCGTCATTGGATACCAGTGCCACTCTTGCTCCGGTCTTCTTATGACGGCACAGATAAGTCACGCTGTTGATGTCCGGGATCTGCCGTTTCTCTATGATCTCATATGTGGATAAATCTTCTACTCTCATTTTTGTTTCCTCTATTATTCTATCTCAGTTTAATTCTGGCTTAAACGATTTCTTCGTGCTGCGCTCTCTCGAAATCGTAACGCCCATTCGCAATTCGGACTATCGTCCTTCTTGCTCATGTTCGTTTGCTCCCCTCATAGAAAGCCTTCGCTGCCTGCAAGCAGTCGCGTATGCTTTCTATGGGTGAGCTTAATCTATCAGAAGCCTGCCAGTGCCAGCTTGCTCATGGAGATCTCCTGGATCACGACGCCCTTTGCCTCTTTTTCTTCCGGAGTCATGGCGGTCAGTTCCCGGATGTTCAGTTCCTTCGTCACATACCGTTTCTTCCCTCTGCCGAAGATCCCCTTTTTCTCCTCGATGATATTGATCTTTACTCTTGCCTTGATCCGGTCGTAGATCTTGACCAGAAAGCTGTCCGGCTTCAAATAATACAGATGGGTCTCCAGCGTATCCTCGGGATCCACTTCCTTTTCCGCTAAAATATAGCGTTCCACGATCAGGCGGAATTTAAACGCCACCTCATCCTGCTCCAAAAGCTCTGCAAAAGTATATTTTGCACCTATGTAGACTTTTGCCGTGTCCTGCAGGCTGTATTTATAATTCTCATAAACTGTCTTTTGCATTGTTGTCGATATCCTCAATCTTGAAACCGCTCATCCGCACCGCATCCTCGATCATTTTGCGGGACATGCCGGTCTCCTCCATCAGTTCCTCTATGGTCACCTTGCGCTGCAGCTCCTCTGCCAGTTCTCTTGCTTTGTCCGCCACCTTGTTGACCTTGTCTTCCACGCGCTTGTCGATCTTAGAGTTCTCTGTGTGCTCGGCAATGTACTCTTCCATGGCATCCATGATCATCTTGCCAAGCATTCCCTCGACTTCCTCAGGCTTCTCCAGACTGCCTAACATAGTCACTCCGAAGGAAAGCGCAAGATTCCCTTCACCTACCAGATCCTCTAACATGACACCCTGTCCAGCGTAAAGCTTCGCGATCTCCGCCACATCCGCCAGATAGATCTCGATCAGACGCTGCTGGGCGTCGGTCTCCCCCGCCATGGCAGCGATGGAAAATGCCTGTTTCTCTCCATCCGTGTAGACAGGCAGAGCTGCCACTTCATCCAGATATTCCTGTAAATAATCCTTTTCCTCATCCGTAAGGAATTCGTCAGGATCCATGGGCTGTCCGATACCTATTTTATGTTTTAACAGATAGTCAAATACCATCTGCAATTGTTCACCGCTTAAGTCAAGTTCCGCGAAGGCTTCCTTTACCTGTTCTTCGCTGATGCAGTTTCCCTGCTCTTTGGCAGTCTTGCGGACCTCCTCTAAGGTCTTGGCAAATAATACTTCTTTGTTCATATAAGGTCTCCTTTATAATAATACACTTTCTCCGTGCTCCGCACTCTGCCTGCGAGCAGTCATGCATCTGCCTCTTGCAATAATACACTTTCTCCGTGCTTCGCACTCTCGAAAGTGTACATCCATTCGTGGTCCGGACGTTTCGTCCTTCTTGCTCATGTCTGTTCGATTTGCTAATATCCGCACGGCTTTGCCTGCGAGCAGTCATGCCGTAACGGATATTGCAAATCTTTATTTCACGTGCTCATGGGTAAATAAATGATACTGACAATATTCGTAGTTGCCGTTACATTTGGAGCAGAAACGGAACTCCAGGCTCGGATCGTCCTCTTCCGTCCTGCCACAGATCGCACATTTATGTCTCGTAGCTTTTGCCCGTCCGGCATTTGATTTTTGCTCAAACTGCGCCCTGCGGTGCATCTGCTTCGGCGAGATGCGGCTTCTGTGCATTCTGTAAAAGTATAACACAAAATTAAGTAAAGATGCTATGATCGCAAATCTGGTGAACACACCACCTTTGATCACGTAGTACAGCATTAAGACTGCATCCAGGATTCCCATCCATTTTACCTTCACAGGGATCACGAACATCAAAAGCACCTGCATATCCGGATACGTTGCCGCAAATGCAAGGAAGATCGACAAGTTAATATAATATGTGCTGAAAGCATAAGATCCACTGTAAAAATATGCGGATGCAATTTCCGTAGGCAGACTGCCATACATCAGATACACCACGCCCATACACAGGAAGCTGCCGACTACTGTAAACAGGATTCCCGAGAAAATATAGACATTATACCGGTAGGTTCCCCAGGTGCGCTCCAGGGTGGTTCCCAGGCTATAATAAAAGTACAGCATAATTATCGTAAAAACATCAAAACTGTCAGGAGGCACGATCACCCAGGTCACCAGTCTCCAGATCTGTCCGTGCAGGATCCGGTAAGGGTCCAGCGTCAGAAATCCCAGCATATTCACACCTGCCGCACTTCCCAGCAGTTCTATTACATATCCCGCCACATAACTTAAGATAAGGATCAGTGTCAGATTCGGGATCGCATATCTGCCGAATTTTTTCTCAAATTTGCTCATAAAGTCATTTCTCCGTTTCTATCTAATTACCCATTCGTTTTTCTCTATCGAGATTGTAACATCCACAGGACAATAAGTAAACCGCACGTTCAAAAGTTTATAGAATTCCTATTTATTTCATTTTTTCTTTACACAATTTTAACGACAGCGTTTTATCTTTGTTCGTTGCATTATGTTTTTTTTTGTCGTATAATGAAAAAAGTTTTGTGAAAGAAAAGTCGCATATATTAAGAAGTAATTCTGTAACTCATCATTGACCTTCTGAGTGGTTACAGCATTTTATCAGGAAGGATGTATCACATGAATTCACAGGAAAAATACGCAACGCTCGGCATAGATATCGGTTCTACCACTGTCAAGATTGCGATTTTAGATGAAAACCACAATATTTTATTTTCCGATTATGAGCGTCACTTCGCCAATATCCGGGAGACTCTGTCCGGTCTCCTTAAGAAAGCCTATGAGCAGCTGGGAGAATTGCAGCTGCACCCCATGATCACAGGCTCCGGTGGACTGACGTTAGCCAATCACTTAGGCGTTCCTTTTACGCAGGAGGTCGTAGCTGTGGCTACTTCCTTGCAGGAGCTGGCACCCAAAACCGACGTAGCCATTGAGCTTGGCGGTGAGGATGCGAAGATCATCTATTTTGAAGGCGGTAACGTGGAGCAGCGTATGAACGGCATCTGCGCCGGCGGTACCGGTTCCTTCATCGACCAGATGGCGAGTCTGATCCAGACGGATGCTTCGGGCTTAAACGAATATGCGAAAAATTATAAATCCCTCTACACCATCGCGGCCCGCTGCGGTGTATTTGCCAAGACCGATATCCAGCCGCTGATCAACGAAGGTGCTACCAAGGAAGACCTGTCCGCTTCTATTTTCCAGGCTGTGGTGAACCAGACCATTTCCGGCCTGGCATGCGGTAAGCCGATCCGCGGTCATGTAGCATTCTTAGGCGGACCGCTTCATTTCCTGTCTGAGTTAAAGGCCGCATTTATCCGTACCCTGAATCTGGATGACGAGCACATCATTGATGTGGACAACTCTCATCTGTTCGCAGCCATCGGCTCCGCACTGAATGCGAAGGAAGATGTCTGCATCAGCCTGTCCGATATGGTGAAAAAGCTGTCCTCCGATATCAAGATGGAATTTGAAGTGGAACGCATGGAGCCCCTGTTTGCAGACAAGTCTGCATATCAGGAGTTCGTAGAGCGGCACAGTAAGCATCATGTAACAACCGGTGATCTGCAGTCCTATCAGGGCAAGGCATTCCTGGGTATCGATGCCGGTTCCACCACCACGAAGATTGCACTGGTGGGTGAGGACGGATCTCTGTTATATTCCTTCTACTCTGGAAATGACGGAAGTCCGTTGAAGACGGCGATCCGTTCCCTGAAGGAGATCTACTCTCTCCTGCCCGAGGGTGTGGAGATCGTGCGCTCCTGTTCCACCGGTTACGGCGAGGCGCTGATGAAGGCTGCTTTCCTGTTAGATGACGGCGAAGTAGAGACCGTGGCACATTACTATGCCGCTGCTTTCTTCGATCCCAGCGTCGACTGTATCTTAGACATCGGCGGTCAGGACATGAAGTGCATCAAGATCAAGAATCAGACCGTAGACAGCGTGCAGTTAAATGAGGCTTGTTCCTCCGGCTGCGGTTCCTTTATCGAGACCTTTGCGAAATCTCTGAACTATACCGTGCAGGATTTTGCTCAGGCTGCCCTGTTCGCAGAGCATCCCATCGACCTGGGTACCCGTTGTACCGTATTCATGAACTCCAAAGTAAAGCAGGCACAGAAGGAAGGCGCTTCCGTAGCGGATATCTCCGCAGGACTTGCTTACTCCGTTATCAAGAATGCTTTATTTAAGGTGATCAAAGTCTCCGATGCATCAGAGCTTGGTAAAAATATCGTGGTACAGGGCGGTACCTTCTACAACGATGCCGTTCTGAGAAGCTTTGAAAAAATTGCCAATTGTCAGGCGATCCGTCCCGACATCGCCGGTATCATGGGTGCTTTCGGTGCAGCGCTGATCGCCAGAGAGCATTACGAGGACGGTTACGTAACCACCATGCTGGATTATCAGAAGATCTGCGACCTGCAGTTCGAGACCAGTATGGCAAAATGTAAGGGTTGTACCAACAACTGCCGTCTGACCATCAACAAATTCTCCGGCGGCCGTCAGTTCATCTCCGGCAACCGTTGCGAACGCGGTATCGGTGGACAGAAGAATGCCCACAATGTACCGAATTTATACGAATATAAATTACATAGATTATTCTCCTATGAATCCCTGGATGTCGACAAGGCTCCCAGAGGTGTGGTAGGTATCCCCAGAGTACTGAATATGTACGAGGACTATCCGTTCTGGTTCACATTTTTCACTGAACTGGGATACCGCGTGGTACTCTCTCCCAGCTCCAACCGCAAGATCTACGAGCTCGGTATTGAGTCTATCCCCAGTGAATCCGAGTGTTACCCGGCAAAGCTGGCTCATGGTCATGTGACCTGGCTGATCCGACAGGGTATTAAGTTCATCTTCTATCCTGCGCTGTTCTATGAGCGTAATGAGTTCGAAGATGCGAACAACCATTACAACTGCCCCATCGTTACTTCTTATTCCGAGAATATCAAGAATAACGTGGAGGAAATTGCCGGCGGTGAGATCACCTTCCGCAATCCGTTCATGTCCTTCAGGGATCTGGGAACGGTGACGGATGCACTGACGAAGGAATTCACCGAGATTCCCGCTGCTGAGATTGCTGCAGCCTGCGAAAAGGGCTGGCAGGAGCTGGCGAATGCGCGCCATGATATGGAGAAAAAGGGCGAAGAAACGCTGGAATACTTACGTCAGACCGGCAAGCGCGGTATCGTGCTGGCTGGCCGTCCTTATCATGTAGACCCGGAGATCAACCACGGTATTCCCGAGCTGATCACCTCCTACGATATGGCAGTGCTGACGGAGGATTCCATCTCCCATCTGGCAAAACCGGAGCGTCCTCTGATCGTATCTGACCAGTGGATGTACCACTCCAGGTTATATGCAGCTGCAAGCTATGTGAAGACGGTAGAGAATCTGGATCTGATCCAGCTGAATTCCTTCGGTTGCGGTCTGGATGCCGTTACCACCGATCAGGTGAACGATATCCTCTCCGGCTCCGACAAGATCTACACCTGTTTAAAGATCGATGAGGTCAACAATCTGGGTGCGGCGCGTATCCGTATCCGTTCCCTGTTGTCCGCGATCCGTGTCCGTGAGAAACTGGGCAAGCACCGCACCATCCGTTCTTCCGCTATTGAGAAGGTACCGTTCACCGAAGAGATGCGTAAGGACTACACCATCATCTGTCCGCAGATGTCCCCGATCCACTTTGAGATCTTACAGCCTGCGTTCAATGCCTGCGGTTACAATTTCGTCGTATTGGACAATGACAACAAACACTCCGTAGATGTAGGTCTGAAATACGTTAACAACGATGCCTGCTATCCTTCCCTGCTGGTAGTCGGACAGATCATGGAAGCTCTGCTGTCCGGCAAATATGACCTGAACAAGACCGCCATTATCATGAGCCAGACCGGTGGCGGATGCCGTGCGACGAACTATATCGGCTTCATCCGCCGTGCCCTGAAGAAGGCAGACATGGAGCAGATCCCTGTCATCTCCCTGAACCTGGCGGGTATCGAGAGCAATCCCGGCTTCCATCTGAATACGGATCTTATGCTACGTGCTGCGATAGGTGCCGAGTTCGGTGATATCTTCATGCGTTGTGTTTACCGGATGCGTCCTTATGAAGCAACTCCGGGGTCTGTGGATGCCCTGCACAGAGAATGGCTTAAGAAGGTACAGGATTTCGTATCTGCGAAGCATATCAGTATAGGCAAGTTCCGCAGAATGTGTACCGAGATCATCCGTGATTTCGATGCGATTCCGGTACTGGATATCAAGAAGCCCCGCGTCGGCGTGGTCGGCGAGATCCTGGTGAAGTTCTCTCCTGCCGGCAACAATCACCTGGTGGAGCTGTTAGAGAGCGAGGGTGCGGAAGCTGTAGTTCCCGACCTGATCGACTTCATGCTATACTGCTTCTACAACCAGATCTACAAGGCAGAGCACTTAGGCACCAGCAAAAAGACCGCGAAGATCTCTGCACTGGGCATCTGGGCGATCGAGCATATCCTGCGTGGCTCTGCTGTGAAAGCATTTGAAGAAAGTAAGCATTTCGATGCACCCACCAGCATCTATAAGATCGTCTCCTATGCGGAGCCCATCGTATCCATCGGCAACCAGACCGGTGAAGGGTGGTTCTTAACCGGTGAGATGGTGGAACTAATCAAGGAAGGCGTACCGAACATCGTATGTACCCAGCCCTTCGGCTGCCTGCCGAACCACGTCGTAGGCAAGGGCGTTATCAAAGCCCTGCGGAAGGCTTATCCTTCCTCCAACATCGTGGCCATCGACTACGATCCCGGCGCCAGCGAAGTCAACCAGCTCAACCGCATCAAGCTCATGCTCTCCACCGCCCAGAAGAATCTGAAAAAGGGCGAGGGTGTGGAATAAAGAAACTATTTTTGATATGTGGCGGTGGCTACACCCGCAGCAGGGATTCGCAGGATCCCTGCTGCGGGTGTTTTTAATATTTCTTTTTGTTCTATCAGCCTATAAGTTCCGGATTTACTCCCTTTCTGACCATAGCTTAAGGCTTCTTAGTTGTCTTTCCCATCACCTCTTCGTTCCTACTCGCTACCGTCGCCCCTGCACCTCCATTTTCATCCTATTCGTCTCATTTTCTGATTTTCCCCCCATTTTCATCCTATTCGTCCCTTTTTTGATTTCCTCCATTTTGTCTGTTTTAGCGACTTTTGGTGGAATTTTGTGCCTTAAACAGCTTTTTTTCCACCATTCTATTTATTTTTGACATTTTTTCAGGAAATCTCCTTTTTTTAATCATAAATCAGAACCTTTTTCCACCATTTACAGCCTTTTGATAGCTTTTTTCAGGAATTTATTTTCCTTGACTATTTTCTCAAAGCAAGTTATACTAAGCGCATCTGTAAATCTTTCTATTCAGTTGGATAATTCTTCCAGAATTCCATGCATTTAACATTTAAAGGAGGTACTACAATTAATTACGCAGAATTAATACATCGAAAAGAACATCTGTTGAAAAAGAAGAATTTTCTTCTTAATGAAGTAAGTAAACTACCAGATGGGAGTATATCCTATTGTCGTAACAAAGGGACCTATATCGACTGGTTCTATCTGAAGGACGGTACTAGAAAGTATCTTCAGAAATCTCAGAAATCTCAAAAGGAACTGGCGCAAGCTCTTGCATTAAAGAAATACTACGAGCTTATGCTGCATGAAATTTCAGAAGAAATAGCATTTATTGAAACATATCAAAAGAAATTTCCCTCCACACTTCCAAGAGAAAAGGCTACTGACTTGTTGGCCGACTCCTCCCCTTATTACCCATTACTGCAAAGCTATTTTGCGAAGGACAAGCTTCCTGTGTCTGCGCAGAAATGGTGCGCGGAGAGCTTTGAAACCAATTCTTCTCATCCGGAGCATTTGATCCATACTACGCTGGCCGGGCATAAAGTCCGTTCAAAATCAGAAGTCATCATTGCGAATCTGCTCTATACCAACCATATTCCCTATCGATATGAAGCGGCGCTGCCGTTAAAAGAATTCACGGCTTATCCGGATTTTACGATTATGCATCCGGTTACGAATAAAATCTTCTACTGGGAGCATTTCGGCATGATGGATAATGCGCCTTATTGTGATACTGCCTGCAATAAGTTGAAAAACTACTGCTATAACGGAATCTTCCCATCCATGCAGCTGATCACCACTTATGAGACAAGCAAATGCCCCATTTCCACGGATCAGGTGCAGCAGATCATTACACAATATTTCCTCTAATCCATAATTCCCTACATAAAAATTCTCCTGACATTGACTAAAGGTAATCAAGAATACTCAAAAAGCCTCACAAGGTGTTGCTCCATAGTGAGATGGGCTCCGCGGTGTGATCACTCCGCAACATGATCACTCGTAGCATGATCACTCGCAGCATGATCACTCGTAGCATGATTACTCGCAGCATGATCACTCCGCAACATGATCACTCGCAGCATGATTACTCGCAACGTAGTCGATATGGGACGTTTTTATGTATAGGAACACATTTTCTATACAGAAAAAAGGACCGGTTCGTCCGGTCCTTCCGATGAAACCACAATATGCTATTATGATGCGTTTGCTCTGCGGCTCTCAATATACTGTTGTAAGACTTCCGTGACTTCCTCCGGTGCCAGACCGGCATCTTCGATGATGTCACTCACCGCTTCCAGTTCCTTGCGCCTCTTCTGTTCAAACATTTCCTCTAACTCACGCTGTTCTGATTCTATGCGAATGTTTAACGCATTGATCAACTCCTGCTTCGCCTGGATCTTTTCCTCCAGGGATTTTCTCTGTCCTCTTGGCATATACTGTGTGCTCCTTTCCTGATGGCAATCCTATGGATCTGCGGATCAAGATTCCTGCCGCGTGATCCGATAAAGCATGACCATTCATCAGGGATCACAGGTTCCGTAGGAACTATCATAATCTATCATGAATGGCCTGATATGTTACAGTATATGGACAAGAATGTAAAAATATACCATATATCCGGCAATATTATCCTGTTCCGGAACGGTCTCGCGAATCTGTCAATATATTTACTCTCCGGAACGGTCTCGCGAATCTGACAATATATTTACTCTCTGGAACGGTCTCGCGAATCTGTCAGCAAATATCATTCTCCGGAATAGTCTCGCGAATCTATCTGAATATTCCGGCTTGGATGTTCCTGATGTCTAGTGCTCAAGTAACCGATTAGCAAGTATATAGGATACAAGAAATCTCACCAAGGTAATCCGGTTAACGCTCTGCAAAGCGGCTCTGAACTTGACACTGGTGCTATTCTTGTAAAAGATAATCAAGCAAAGGTGGGTTCCGTGTCCAGAATGCAGGTTTCCACCACAACGGAATCACGGTTTCTTGACGCAAGAATATTCATCTGTCAATATATATCATTCTTCGGAATGGTCTTACGAGTCTGTCAGCAGATATCATGCTCCGGAACGGTCTCGCGAAATCGCTCGAATCCTCATTTCAAATTATCTACCGCTGCTTTTAACTTATTCAAGGCAAGTTCCAGTGTAGCTTGGGGGCATGCGATATTCACGCGCTGAAAAGCGGCTCCGCTGGGTCCGAACATGGATCCTCCGTCCAGCCAAAGTCCTGCTTTGTCCACAATGAACTGATCCAGCTCCTTACCGGTGATTCCCAGTTCACTGCAGTCCAGCCATACGAGATAGGTACCTTCCGGCTCCACCAGATGAATCTGTGGAATCTTCTCCTGTAAAAAATTCCGTAAGAAATTCAGATTCTTAAGCAAATAAGCTCTCAACTGATCCAGCCAGTCTTCGCCTGCACGATAGGCTGCTTCACACGCCACGATCCCCAATGCATTAGGTTCATCATAACCGGTCTTGTCAATCTCTGTCTGAAATGCTTTACGAAGCTTTTCATTGGGGATAAAAATATTGGATATCTGAAGTCCCGCCAGGTTAAAGGTCTTGCTGGGTGCCGTACAAGTCAAAGTAAACTCCGCAAAACGGGGATCTACGTTGGCGAACACCGTATGCTCGTAACCGGGATAGACAAAATCGTTGTGAATCTCATCACTGACCACGATAACATGATGGCGCAGGCAGATCTCTCCCAGCTTCTGCAGTTCCTCTACCGTCCACACTCTGCCTACCGGGTTGTGCGGATTGCACAGAATGAAGAGTTTTACATGTTCCTGTTCTATCTTGCGTTCAAAGTCCTCGAAATCAATCTGATATGCCGGACTGACAGTACCAACGTTGTTAATCTGCTGTTCGGAAGCATCATCTGTCGTTGCTGACACTACCGTCCGCTCCGTAACCGGATGATATACCAACGTATTATCTACTACTTTTCGGTCATTGTCACGGATAATATTGGTAAACGGATAATACACCGGATTCTGAATCAGTATAGCATCTCCCGGATCAGTAAATGCCTTAACCGCTGCGCCGAGAGCAAATACCACACCCGGAGTCTTCACGATCCATTCCCGCTCCGTCTTCCAATTATGATTCCTCTCCATCCAGTTCATCACAGCATTGTAATAAGCATCCTTCGGCTGGGTATAGCCGTAGATTCCATGTTCTACCGCAGCATGAAGACTTTTCGTGATCTCTTCAGATACCGGAAAATCCATATCAGCCACCCACAAGGGCAGCACATCCGCCGGCATTCCTCTCTCCACCGCAAAATCATATTTCAGACAATTCGTTCCCTTCCGGTTCGTAATCTTATCAAAATTGTATGTAGTCATACTTAATCCTCTATCTTTCAATAACTGAATATTCCCATAGCAAGAAACCATAACAGAACCACTGTCAAGCCCGAAGCCACCTTAAGAGGCTTTAGTCGGCTTTATAGATTCTCCCAGACCTTCTGCACGCCCTGACACGCCGCATCGTTGCTGACCCTCTGTGAAGCTCTCCACAGAGCTGGCTGAACTACTATGTATACCAGGTTACGCCCACACTAAGCAAAGGCCTGCTCTAAATCTGCCAGCAGATCATCAATATTTTCAATACCTACTGACATTCTCAAAAGCTTCTCATCCACTCCCAAAGCTTCACGCACCTCTACCGGTACATCTGCATGGGTCTGCTTCATTGGATAGGTCAGAAGACTTTCCACGCCTCCCAGACTCTCCGCAAAGCGAATCAGCTTAACGCTCTCCAAGATTTTAACAGCCTTTTCCGGGGAATTCAACCGGTATGAGATCATTCCGCCATATCCGCTGCACTGTCTGTCGATCAGAGCCTTATCCGGTCTCGAATCCAGACCGATATAATATACCTTCTCCACTTCCGGTCTCTGTTCCAGCCAGTGTGCAATCGTCAGGGCATTTTTCTGATGCTGCTCCATGCGGACTGCCAGTGTCTTGATCCCTCTGAGTAACAGCCAGCTGTCAAACGGGGAGAGACAGGCTCCTGTCGTCTTATAAATATTGTTCAGCTGCTGGTACAGGGCATCATCCTTTACTACCAGGAATCCGGATAAAGTATCGTTATGGCCTTCCAGATATTTCGTACCGCTGTGCACTGCAACATCTGCTCCTAAGGTAAGCGGCTTCTGAAAATACGGGGATAAAAAAGTATTGTCAACGATCAGAAGACAGCCATGCTCGTGTGCCAGTTCTGCGATTGCGTGAATATCTGCGACCTTCATCATAGGGTTGGACGGAGTCTCTAAATAAATCGCCTTCGTCTCCGGACGGATCGCTGCCTTCACGGTCTCCACATTTGAAGTATCCACACAATCTACCGATATTCCGTTCTTATGGCTGATCGTGTTCCACAGTCTCAACGTACCGCCATACAGATCATCCGTAGCAATCAGATGATCCCCGGGAGAAAAAATCTCCATCAGTGCAGTGATCGCTGCCATACCGGTAGAAAATGCAAGAGCCTCCGTTCCCTGCTCTAATAAAGCAACCGTCTTCTGCACTTCATCTCTGGTAGGATTACCGCAACGGGAATAATCATATCCTGTGCTCTTACCCAATCCCGGATGAGCATACGCCGCATTCTGATAAATCGGCATACTGATGGCCCCAAACGGATCCCTTCTCTCATTACTTCCCTGGACACATATGGTCTCTGCTGCAAATGCCATCTTTTTCTCCTCCTATGCCTATGTATGATGTCTGGGTCAAAAGCCCCACGGCTTTGATACCACATTTTATATTCCTACTGTTCCAGTAGGTATAGTATATATTTAGCATAGTAAGAAATAAAAGTCAATATCTTTTTACCAATAAAGCTTCATCTGTTCTTCTGCTTCTTCCTTTGATATATTTAATTCCTTGCATAAATTCTGCAAAATATTTTCATATGCAACATTATAACATTTTCCTGTAATGGTATATCCTTGAATGTATCCTTGAATGTAACCTTTTCTCCAATATTGGTCAAACAATTCACACATATTCAGTACACCTTTCTGCTATTTATCAATTCACCAGAATTTTTTCATGCCTTCTATTGCTTCACTCTCAGTAATATTCAAATTTTTTCTAAGTTTCAACATAGTATCATCATAATTTATATTAAATTCCTTACATGTTATAATTATCCCTCTCATTCCTTCTTCTCTTCCTCTTCTCGTATACTGGTCAAACAATTCGCACATGCTTGTCACTTGTCTCCTGCTTAATTTCTTATCCTTTGTTTTCTCATCTTCTATAGCTTCTTTTAAGCCAGTCATGATACTCTCATATACACTCTTCATCGTCTTATCCTCTTTATGCATAGGTACGAAGTTTCCAATACCTTTTACCAATAAAGCTTCATCTGTTCTTCTGCTTCCTTTTCTGAAATATTGAGTTTATTTTTTAATTTCTGCAGCGTATATTCATAGGTGGCATTAAAATCTTTACACATAATAATAATCCCCTTGGAAATTCCTTGCGAAATTCCTTGCGAAATTCCCCGTCTCGTATACTGGTCAAACAATTCACACATGCTGATCTCATCCTCCTCTGCAATATCTAATCCTTTTAATATTTCTTCGGTATCATCCACGTTTTTATCCCCAGACAATACCCGTAGCATTTTGATAGTAGCTTCTTTATGAATTACTTTTCGGTCTGAACGATATGCGTTTCCTTCTGCAAGATAATCCAATACAATACGCATATCGCTATGAAAACGTTCGCGGATCTCCTTCGGGAGATATCGCATTTCCCACACGTGAAGCTGCATATCATCTACATATTTCCATGTAGTCTCTGCAATCTTGCCTTTGCCACCGTCTATTAACTGTCGCAAATTGTTACTCGCCTTCCACCGTGCCATCCCCCAATATAGCACCAGTTCTATCACCGGATATAATCCGTGATTCTGCTTTTCGTACTGCCTGCGGTATTCTCCGCCAATGTATCCCGCTTTGCGCAGTATCATGCCTTTATCCACTTTCATTTGATTTGCAAACAGATACAAGGCTCTTGGCATTCCGCCTGTCACATGGTATTTTGCGACATCTTCCAGTTGATTGTGCAATGTATTCGTGCTGTCTGCATATAGGCTCTCGGTTGCAGCAGTAAGTATCTCCTCGCTGGTCACCACCATGGCTCCCTCATGCAGTAATGCATTCACTATATCCGCCGCTACATCCGCATAACTTTCAAAATTCTTCGTTACAATATCGTTCAGTTCCAATAAATACTCCTTTCCTGCTCATTCCTCTTACATTGTAAAAAGTGAATTTCACGGCGATATGCCTCGAACTGCACACAAGGTGCGATAAAATGATGCCCATATATGATGCTATCCTAATATATGGTATCTTTGAAATCTTATCTATACAGACTTTCTATAGATGAGCTTACTATATCACAGAGGTATGCATTCTGCAAGGAAATCCGGCAAAACAAGTGCTGAAAAACTACACAAAAACAGAGCTGTGGAAATTGGTTATTTCTCACAACTCTGCTTGTTATATAATATTACTTTTGCATAGACTTATTTGTGTCCAGATCTATTCTTGTACAGAACTGAATATTCTCGCGTCAAGAAACCGTAATTCCGGTGTGATGAAAACCTGCACTCTAGACACGGAAGATATCAGTAAAGTTAATCCAGTTCGAACAGCTCTTCTGCGCTGATGGATAACTCAGCTATTCCGCAAGGAGTTACTTTTGATCCATTATCATACACGGTATAGACTCTTGCGTAGATAGTAGATGCCTGCGCTCCTTCGTTCAAAATTGTCCCGGAAGTGCCGGAAGTGTCTGTACTAAACAGTCCCATCTCATCCGAAGAAAATTTCAAGGAATACGTCGCACCATTTGTAATCGGGTAACAATTCATAACTCCATTGCGTTCTATCGGTAAAATTACATTTCCATTGCTATCCGTGATCTTGAGACCATCCTCTCCATCCGTCTTTAACCGCAATACCTTTCCTGTAATTCCGTCTACACTGATGGCTCCGGATGTATCATCTGCACAGGATTTGTAAAATTCAACACATAACTGCTGTCCACCTGCCAGAATATTGTAGTCATCTGCCTGGAAGTTGACACTGATGGTTCCGTTATTCTTATCATCCAATACAATATGGTTGACCGGGTCATACAGCATATACACGGATTGGATCTTGCTGCCGCTTTTATCCTTAAAGCTTACGGAAGGTGCAGTCACACCTGCATTATACGCTGCAATCATCGTATTTATAAACAGTTTGATCTCCGATTTCTTACTGGGCTTGGAATGTCCCGCTCCGGAATATGTCACATTTCCCATGGTATAGATATAGTAATTATTTACAACATCATTGGGTGTTATATTATAAATATTAGTATCCTTATAGTTACCGCCAGCCACACCGGAAATACAGTACCACACCACAATATCGTTTTTACCGTCTCCGTTACGGTCCAGCTCCATATTCGGCTGTAACCACTGGTAATGCGTATTACTAATCTCCAGCCACTTGTAAGACGTATTATTGATCTCCATAAGTTCCTTTGAAGATATCTGATATGGATACTGCGTAATCTGGCCATCATTTACCTGTGTTGCGATCAGCGAGCTGCCTGCGTAATCACCCATCAGCAAATTACTGGGGTGGTTCCAATCAGGACCGTTTCCATTGTCATATCCAGCCTTTTTCAGCAATGAATTCTCAACCGGGAACTTTACTGACGAACTGCCATTTATCCGCAAATCTTCCAGATAGCTTCTCAGGAAACGAACTACCGTATATTTAGTCACACCTTCCTTTTGCCAGAGCTCATTATCCGAATTCGGTTCCTTGATTTCGTCAAATGTATAGGACTCTAATGTTTTAAGATATTCCTGGTCCCTCTTTTGCTCCTCTCCCGTTGAATTTTCAACTCTCTGCTGATAATACTCTTTCAATGCTCCATAGCGATCCAGTCCTACGGATGCACGAATGGTCTTATTAAATTCATATCCCCAATACCAGTAGTTAGAATTGTTTGGTTCCGCATTTCCATTATCGTTATACTGGACCACACTTTGAATATTATTGACATATGAAGTAGTATCATGGGTAAACAAAATACTCTTGCCGGATTCTATGTAGTCTCTGACAGCCCAGCCAACAGCCAGATTTCTCTTAACATTCGCCATAATTCCTGCGGGAATTCCTTTGCTAGGATCATATGCGCCATAGGTATACCCAAACCGGTAGGCGTCACCGAAGCCGAGTATCAACATATCATATTGCTGGAACAGATTGTAGGACTCCTGGTATATCTTCTGTATATCAGTATCCGAAGTCCCGCTAATTTTCAGCTTTTCATTTACAAGATAGGTTACAGTCATACTGTCAATGCTTTTGGACGGAGTTACCGTTCCATCCCAGTTGACTTGATCCAAGCCTACTACATTCCAGTCAGTTAATCCATTAATGCACTTGGAAAAAGTAGAATTACTATTATTCTGTTCGTCATGAAGATTCCAGTTATTACGGTTATCATCAGACAACAATTGCAATACACGGATTGTCTTTTTTCCACTTTGCTGCGGCACAGAGGTATAGCCTGACTTGGCAGTTCTCACCAGTCTGTCCGCATGATCGTAAAATACCAGCTTCCATGGGATAACCCCTACATATTCCTCCGGCAGAGCCCGGATCACACGATAGATCTCCCCGGTACGCAATTCATATCTTCTTCCATTTGCCGTCGCTATCGGATCAACCTTAATCCACTCATCTCCCTTTCTTATATACACAGTAAGACCGCTGACTTCTTCCGATGACGTATATGTCTTACCCTCTACATAATCAGAGCCGGAGAAACGACCATCAGCATTTTTATCTACGAACAGTTTACAATCATAGGTAGTACCTGTCTGTGATATTGCAGCATCATTCTGCAGATTAAAGATATATTGCAGCTGATATTTTCCGTCTATCTTCTCCAGAGAGCCACCGTTGCTGGCACCGTTCTGATCAGAATTATATTTCAGCTCCTGCGGATATGCCGCTCCGTAAGTAGTTACCCAGTTGACGGAAAGCTTTGACAGATTCAGATAATTACAAAATAAAGATCTACGTGCAGATAATGTGGTTCCTAATTTAGCATCTGCTGTATTATCTTTCAGCTGACTCTCTGTAAAAATATTTTTCTGCCAATATAAATACTGACCATTTGCATCTTTTTGCAGAGCAAAATCAACCAACTTGTAAAAATAAGAATTTTTGTCCAGCGTATCTGTTGATGCCACAGGTATATTATTGTTATCCACTTTAATAAACGTATCCGCAATGACCACCGGGTATCCCGCCTCAATGAACTGACAGAATTCCTCATATCGGGTAGAGTTCATATCATTGCCGGGACCGCGATAGACATCTGCACTCTTATTCGTTGAATCATCATCGTTAGTCTTACGGTGATCCAGCGAAGAATCCTGCAGTCTGTGCCTTGCATTATACGTCTCCCTAGCCTGCGTAACATTCTCCGTATCCGTTTTGGTGGCGTAGTCATAGTAGTCTCCTACATGAGAATAAATCAAGCCCTTCATCTGTGGATCATTATACACAGTCACACCATTTTCTGTGTTCATCTTACCGACACGGGCTCCGAGATAGATCATGTCGTACTTTTCATTCAAGTCCTCGATCTTACCTATAAATTCCGCAGATGACATTTGTGTAATATTGATCGCAGATGCCTCATAAATTCCAGTCATCCCCATCATATTGACAACATCATTCTGTAACTCACTTTCTAACGTTTTGTTAAAATCACAGCAGGGTTCCAGATCCAGTACACGGATGGAGGATTTCATCGTCACTCTGTGCATATACCAGTTCAGAATATATCTGGTCACGGATGCCTTGGTAATATTCTCTGCCAATTTATTGCCGCCGGAACCACTTTTTTCTGTCAGGAAATTTTCATACTGAATTTCCTTTTTCACTGCACTGTAAATCCATTGCTTGGAGCTGTCAATATCCGTCAGGTAATCAGAAGCCACATAAGGTTTGTTTCCTTCACTATCATCATACAGATATACATTTTCCGTCAGGAACTCTTTCAGCGCTCCCAAGGTCTTATCATTATATTTCTCTATCCCCGCCGTTTGTGCAAAGGATGTGAAAATAGTATTTACCTTATCCTTATATGTTGTATCATCCAGGGCCTTTTCAAACATACTCTTACTTTTCACAATAGCTTTTGCAAGGCTCTTATCAGGGTCTGCCTCTGATACGCGCAACAAGGTCAGAACCAGATTAGTCATAGCCTTATGCTTAGCATCCGAATTTTTCTTATAAAATCCGTAATCTATGATAACCGGAACTCTTGCGGCATCGGAACGATTCCCCTTATCGTCTGTAATACCGAATACCATCTGTGCAATTTTACTTGCGGCATATTTCATGTTTTTCGGTTCATCTCCGGAATAGTCACCCTTCCCAGATAGATAGATCAGATCCACATCATCTAGATCAACACCGCAATAGCTTTTATCAGCAGACACCTCTGGATTCGTCAGATCCGCCAGTTCCTGCAAAGTAAGTGTAGTCACTTCAATCTTTAATTTATCTACATCACCACTGACAGAGGCAGTACCTTCATACTTCCCTTCTCCTGATAAATTTAAAACCTGCTTTTTGAACCATTCTTTATTATTAATACCACCATTGTACCTGATGGTCTCCAGTGCATTTTCCCTGTCATCTCCGATAAAGTCATAGGTCTTTGCTCTGTCGAATCCGGCATCTCCATCTGTCTTTATCTCCACGCTGGAAGCAGTTACCCTAATATAGCTTCCTGTCTGGTTCTCGACATAACTGTCTTCTATCCGATAATCACCATCATCGCATATAGTTGCATTCGATACATAATAATCACCGTTTTCCGTTACCTTAACAAAGCATGCATCTGCAATGGATTGAAAATTATATACATTGTTAACAGAGTCCCAAACAGCCCATAATATAGCCGGCTTTGAGCCATGATTCAGCAGATATAAGTTATTACTTATATCTACATTTTCACCCGATGTAGCATTGGTCTGTACCGGAGCAGCAGTATTCTCTTCTGTTGAAGACATCGCAGGTGCAGTAGTTAAAGTCTCCGGTTTATATGACGGGTCATTGCCGGATGTCGTAGCTGCTAAATATGCCTTACTCTCCATACCTTCTGCCTGGTCAGCAGCTTGTGCCTGCACACCGGCTTCTGTCTGGTTTCCTGTTTCCGTCTGCACACCGGCTTCTGCCTGATTTCCTGCTTCTGCCTGTCCACCGCCTTGTGCCTGGTTTCCTGCCTCTGCCTGTCCACCGCCTTGTGCCTGGTTTCCCGCTTGTGCCTGTCCACCGGTTTCTGCCTGGTTTCCTGCTTCTTCCTGCTCTCCTGCTTCGATCTGAGCCGAAGATGTCGTCGAGTTCTGTCCGGTCTCCGCTGCAGGGCGATATTCTTCAGGAAGATCTTCACCTTTTACAACAGTTCCCAGATACGTATAAGAATCCAATGTTGCATTTTTCTTATACATTTCTCTACTAATATAATCATCAACATTAAATTCCGATGTTGAAGGACCTGTGGGCACCGCCATAGAAGAAGTATCCAGTCCATAAGTTTTCTTCGTCTCAGCTATCGAACCATCACTCAGGAGGATTTCCAATTGTCCACCACTTCCGCTAATTCTAGAAAATGTCGGAATAATACTTTGTGCATCCCGGTTCAGCTCCGTTGCCTTAACCATCTCCGTATAACGGGCATAGCGGGGCTCCGAAGTAATCTCATTGTCAGTCAGCTTACGATATGTTGCACCATGAAGCACATAATTATATCTACCGCCAACTCCTCGATAAACAAACCGTCCCTTCAGATCCTCGGAACGACTACCATTCTCTGCTTCCGTATAAGCTGATACTGTAATCAGACCATTGGCTCCAACAATATCACTTCCCGCATTTGTCGCAAGGTTCGCCATTGCATTTGCTCTCTCCGACTGAGACGGCAGCTCTGACAGCTTCCTTCCACTGGCAACCGGTTCTTCTCCGCCTATGAGGTAGCCAATGCTGGCATTTTCTTTTGACGGAACAATCTCCAGAATATGAAAGGCATCTCCGGAAGACACCGTATCATATACTAATTTCTCAATCCCCGGGAGTGTCTTCTCCTGCGCCTTTACTTCCATAGAGCCATAGCTCTGGCAGACACCGGCTGCCAAAGCTATGGTAAGAATTCCTGCTATGTACTTTTTTGAGTTGCGTTTCCAATTCATGGTCATTTATTATCCTTCCTGTTCCAATAAATTACCAATGCTCGTTTGATCTCTAATTGATGTTCCGATCTAGGATCGCTAAAGGTCAGATACAACATCTTACTGGACTCATTAGGCTGTATCGTAATCTGTAATTCTCCACCTTCTGTTGATATTGTAGATTTACTGACTTTTGTATCCGGATTTATCGGTTCATCCGCTTCTATTTTTGCGTCAAATTTCGTCAATCCAGCACCGTTCGTTGCCAACTGAGACTTTTGATCTACTGTGTTGGTATTTGCAAATCCATACATGTTGATTATTATCGGGCAGGAATATAAGCCGGGATTTTCCCCGTTACCCCAATGCTGTTTTTTATCTTTTATAAGATTAATATCTATGTCTTCTCCCTGATTGATAACCAGATATCTGTTTCCGTTGGGGAAATAAATGTTACATTGAGGGATCAATAATTCTGTTTCCGCTATGATCTTAATCGGCTTACCTTCCTCATTCAGTACAATATTGGACCCAGTCGTCCCTTCCGGCACATCAATATATGCCTGTAGTTCCAGACGGTATTCCGTATTCATGTCAATATTATGCTTTGCCCATACAAATACCTTTTGTCCGGTTGCGGAAGCACTGACTCTTCTTGTAGAGTTCGTCGAGTCATACTGACTGTTGCTGTTTCCATAGCTAAAATCAAAATTAAGTTCTCCATTAGCGTCATAATAATATTTACTGAACCCAACCAGTCTCTTTGATTGTTCATTAATATCCCACGCATGCTTCTCTGCTTCGTCTTTTTCAGCAAAATACTCAGGTGCAAGTCCGTTTTCTCTGTCATTTGCAATGCGCCACTTTACCTGACTCGCATCTCCGGTATAGTTCACTAATTCGCATTCTACTCTTCCGTTCCTGAATAAGACAAACTGATCACTCTGGATATAAGGATTACTCTTCTTCTCCGTTGCTAGCAGATTCGGGATATGGATATCAATAGTCTTATACACGATATTATCTTTATCCAGTTTTATCCATGCTCCTACGGTAACCGTCTCATTCAAATGTGTTCCACATTCCAGAACGATCTGGTACGGATTTTTATCTTTTGTTTCCACAAATTGGTATCCAGAACTGTCACCATCTATTACCCATTCAATAATGGGATATCTATGTGCATAATCCGCCCAGGAGGTCAGACACTCAATAACCGCACAATAACCGATCTTACTATTATCATCGTACTCATAAGTAGTCAGTCTCTCTGCAATCAGTTCCACTGTATACTTTCCTTCGATCTTTGCCACGGTAACATATGCCGTGTCCGACATAGAAGGATCGGCTATGGAAGTACAGGTCACCCTCAGCACTCCGGCGCCCTGTTTTTCTGCAAATCCTGCCGTAAGTAATGCTTTCAGATCAGCAACCGCTCCCGTAGAAGCGATTCCGGTTCCTGACGCAAGTGCAGAACCGTCTTTTCTGGTTACAACCCAGTTGACTCCCTGATCAATGGCTGCCTGTTTTCCTGTCATGGTACATTTGAATGCCAGTGTTCCGCCGGGCTTTACCTCCCCGTCCTTGGGACTGATCACCAGAGAATCAATCTGTTGTGCTTTTACTGTCACCGTAGCCGTTGCCGCTATGGTAGGGTCTGCCACAGAAGTACAGGTCACCTTCAATATATTATCGCCAAAGTTCTCATCATCCGCTACGCTCAGTTTTCCATTTACATTGATGGTGCTCTTACATGCGCTGCCATCCTGCTTGCTGACTGACCATTCCACACCCTTGGCTTTTGCTTCGGCTACTGCCTCGGAATCACCGGTAAATTCAAATGTAAATACCGCAGTTTGACCTTGTTTCAAATCCGCATGCGTCGGATTAATCTTCAATCCCGTAATCCACATATATGCTTCCCTGTCTTCTTTGGACAGATCATTTCTCAGCTTAATTGTCTCGGCAATTGTATATGTCTTCTCCATATACGCAAAGGTCATTTTGAGCACAACCTTCCGGGTTGTCCTGGCTTCGCTGATATCCACATTAAAAGAAGTCACATGTTCAGCCATTAATGCCGGTTTCACATCCTCTGCAGTCAAGTCACCCCAGACAATGGTTTCATTGCCATCGGCATCTGTTGTCACTGAATTTTTAGCTTCATAGAGGTAAATCTGATTGGCAGTATCATAGCCGCTGCCGTCATCTCCCTGCCAGCGGATCATATAGACATTATCATTATTATACAGACGAAGTTCACTGACATTCGTACTGTTGATAACATTGCCGGAGGCGTCCTGCGCCGGAGTACCATCCAATGCAACGGCTGCACCGGTGCTATCCAAAAACTGGATATCCTTCTCCACATCAATGATCAGGTCAATCATCTGATTTGCAGTCAGCTGTGCCTCTTCCTGCAGTGTCAATTCCTTGCTTCCGCGTAAATAGGAATTATTCCCTGCAACGATAAAAGCACCGACAGATCCTGCTACGATCGTCATGATAGCCAAAGATACAATGATTTCTACCAGCGTGAAACCTTTTTGTCCAATACGCATAGGAACCTCCTTACTTCGTCAGAATCTTTCCCGTCCTGCCGACAGTTGTAATCTCTATCTTTTTGGAACCGTTTGTTACAACAATCCGTCTGCAATATTCCTTCTCGTGTCCACCGGCCACATTCGTATTCTGCTCAAAAGCACCGGATGCCCGGTTAAATACCAGATGCAGACCTTTTTCACCGGGCGTTGCATATGGGGTCTTTCCGTCTATTTCAGCTAATGTATACCCGGATGCCGATGCTCCGTCCTCAAAATATACTTTAATATCGATCGGATCTTTTCCCACGATACGATCTGATACAAGGGTGCCTTTCTGATAGATTTTGGCATGATATTCCTTTCCTTCATAGGTCAGGACACATTCCACATCATTCTGCTCCTTGCCCAGCGTCAGTACTCTAGTTCTTTCGATCGTGGACACGATCTCATCTGCACATTTTTTTACTTTTCTGCCTGTCAACGAAGACGCTGATATTGCCATCACTCCTACCAGAATCGCCATAATCGCGATCACGATAATCAGTTCTACCAGCGAAAAACCTCCGTTATTACTTCTTCTGCCAGTTCTCATATACAATCAGTTCTCCAAGCTTTATATCACTGTTTAAGTATGCCTTGCCACCTGTATGCAGATAGCCTTCTCCACCCTTTAAAAACTGTGCTACGGAATACTCTGTCTCAGCTGTTCCCGCTTTATTGGAATAAGTCATCACATGTAATACCGCATCACGGTCAGGTTCCACATTAACATTCTGTCCCAGCGTAATATTTCCTCCTGCCAGAATAGTTCCGTGGAAGTCACTGCTCACTTTCACATTCCCGGTAGCAATGATCAGACCACGGAAATTTTCCGCAGAAGTGTATTCATAATCTCCCTGAATCACGACTGCTTTATATTCCGGATCCACACCGGTAAAATATTTGGCACCGGACTTATCTACAATATTAGTGTCAGCTCTGACAACTCCCCAATAGGTCAGAATCTTCCCTTCATTCACCAGATTGGTGTAAGCATTTGCTGTATCTGCAGTCTCTGAAGGCAATAATTGCTCGTAACTGTCTATCATCTTCTTAGACAAAGCTTTAAATTTGCTCTGATCTGCGGTAAGCAGAGCCTGGTATCCCACATTATTTTTATCGGTTCCCAGTGTAGAAGTATGAAGCTCCGCGGAATGGTCCTCACGACATACCAAATTTCCGGATAAATGCATGATATAAGCTCCGGAGGAGGCTTCGCGCACCTTGACCGCCTTGGTATACAGGCTGGCATACGCATCCATTGTTTCTTTATTTACGCTGTAATAATCCTGGTAATATCGTGCCGCATTGGTTCTGCCTTCTTCGGTTGTACTGTCAAAAGCGACATAATAATACACCAATGTAATTTTACTGTTAATGCGTTTAAAATATTTCTGCACATTACTGCTGTTTAACCCATAAGAAGCCAGTGTATTTCCGTTTAATGCCGCACAAGGCACATCAAATACAACTTCCCTCACACCGTCTCTTACTTTTTTATTTGACTGATCCCAGATCAGATCATAATACTGTTCTTTCGTCACAGGATTACTGGATCCTCCCAGAACAGACTTGCCGGAAGCATCCAATGCAATACACTGTGCCGGGATCAGATATGCCAGCTGATCACTCTTCACAGCTATGGACTGCCCCATCATAATATCTTTTACGCCGGTATTCAGAGCTGCATCTTCTCCGGACAGACCGGACTTCGCCGTGTTCAATGAAATATAGGAATTGCCCGCCAGTGTCAGATTGCGAAGCTCATTCAGATATATCTCCGTATCTGTTCCATTCACGATCATTGCACTGTTATCCGCATTATTGCGTCCCGTACCAAATCCAATATATTGACCGGTATATTCTCCGTCTATCAGGGTTCCGGCTTTAAAACTATTCCTCTGACCATCCATCCTCAGATCTCCGGCCACATAAATACTATTACCGGCAAAATCAATTTTGCCCACGCTTGCCGTATTATTACCGCCACCGTGCATCCGTATGGTTCCTGCCCATAGTTCTCCGTATTGGTCACTTGTCAGAGTGGTGCCTCTTCCCAGATACAGATCCTTTGCCACTACCATTCGTTTATCTGCATTTTCATTGCCTGCAGTTTCCTTTAAATTCACCGTTACCCCGGTACCTTTTTCGGTATCCGCTTCTTCACTTCCAATAATAAGCCTGTCAGCGTAAAAGCTTCCACCGATGGTATTATCGCTCAAATTCATAGGTGCATCGGGAATGACCTGAATATTGTTCTGTGCGACCATGGAAATTCCGGTGATGGACGGAAGTGTTACTGCCTGTGCAAATTCCATATCCGGAAGCTTGACTCTCAGATCTGTCTGGATCACAGAGACATACCCTGCATCATCCGTATAAGTAACTTTTAAATTGCAAAAGGACAGACCATCTGTATACAGCTTCAGATCTCCCTTAGGAATTCCACTCCAGGTAGGATCTTTTTCCTTCTCCTGAATGAGATTACCGGAAGCATCCTGATAGACACGATAAGTATCTGTTCCCCTGACTGTCTCAAGCACTGTATTCTGTGCTAATGTTGTATCAGCACTGATATAGTCGTACAGCTTGGTCAGATCATATACCGTAGTATCATCCGCCTTATAATATTCCTGCATACTACTTAAAAAGTAATATCTCATTTTAGAATTCTTCTGCTCTTCGGATGTTGATTCAAAGCTCTCCAATACCTTCGTGTAGGCTCCTGATACAGAGATAGAAATCTGCCCTTCCATCCCCATCCGGATCTCGTCCAGTACAGTCTCCGCAGAATAAAAGTTATCCTTTGCCTTCAGATTATTTGCCTTCATCTGATAATTTAACAGAGACATATACATCAAAACACTGGCTAAAATGCCAATAAAGGCCATAGCTATGATCACAACGACCATAGCCGAGCCCTTATTCGCTGCTTCTTTATGATTTTTTTCAAAATGTCTCCGGAATATATTCATGGTTCTCTTCTTCCTTCCCTACTGTGTCACTGTTCCCGTCATAGTGATCACCGGGCTTTTCGTACCTATGGTACCTTGTGCATATACCTGTACTGTAATATCATACATACGATCAATCTTCTCTGAAGGCGGGGTCAGTCCGCTAGCTGACATAATCGACTTTGCATCAGCTCCCGTTGCCGTTCCTGCCGCTTCAGACACACTCAGATTTCGGAATTTATAGTCTGTATATCCGTTCAGTATCAGGTTGGTTCTTAACTTACATGCTGACTGGATCGATGCACCCGCAGATGACATCCAGCCGGGATAGCTCTCCCGAAGTTCATAAGCCACACGATATGTATTGTTGATCATATCCCGGTAAGCCGTTTCCGCATTTGTCACTCCGGCAGGTAATTCGTCTGTTGTAGGCAATTGCATCACAAGATACAAATTGGTCTCTACATTATCCGGATTGTTTACAATGACAGTATCTCTGACCTCACTACCGGATACACTTCCCATACGCGTTGGAAGACATACAACAATATTAGCCAGATCCGATATCACTTTACTCTGTACAGCCGCACCGGCTTCCTTCTGTGCCTTGATCTGTGCCGCCTGTCTTCTCACCGTATCTTCATTGGAAAAAATCACATAATCTGTTCCGTTCTGCGGATAATCACCACTCAGAGAAGAGTTGTTAAAAATACTGGTGTCGCAGTGATATCGCGTTAATGCAGTCACCAGATATACATCCGTCTCCAATGTCTCCCCATCCCCCAGATCCAGACTGATCCGGTTGGTATCTATTGTGATTTCCACAATTTTTTTTACATATTTGGGGATATTTTCCATTGAAGTAGTCGTTGCATAATTGGAAAAATACATATATGCTCCGATATCCGAATCCGCTTTCTCCGAGTACACAGCATTCAGATTTCCTGCAAGATTCTGTATATCGATCAGGTCTTTCTCATTGATAGTCGTATAAGCAGAAGGATCCAGCGTAGTCACCACATCATACGCTCCGGATGTAGTGCTGCTGTCGCGAAACGTATATACCCATTCCAGGTCACCATCGCTGTCGATATCTTCTCCGCGTTTTACCGTATTGGTAAAGCCTCCCACACTCGCTGCTTCGTAAGTATCTGCCATTTCCCCTAAAGTGTGCGCTTCAAACTGTTCCATCACATCTTCGGCAATTGCTGTTGCATGCATGGTATTGCGTGATTTCGCATTTGTTCTGGCTGATGTAACGAAGCTGTGCAGCAGTGGTACCACGATGATTGATAGGATCACAATAGCGATCAGAAGCTCCACCAGGGAAAAGCCTTCATTATTCAGTTGTTCTTCCTTGGCATGCTTCATACTAATGTCCTCACTCTACATTTCCAAAAAGAGTGTCTACTCCCATACCCATTGCAGGAATATCAGGCTCACTGTATACCTTATCTGTACCTAACAGATAATAAGTATTCAGGGTCATATTACCGGACAGCATTCCTACCGCTTCATTATAGCTGATATTTACACCCTGAATGCTCTTACGCTCCTGCAGGTTATAAATATATCTCACCAGTCCCTTAAAATCGTCATAGGTACATTCAATGCTGATGCTCAAAGGCACCTCATACATATGGGTGTCAGCATAAGCAGTTCCTTCTGTCGTAACAGGGCTATCGGTTACTGTCGTATCAGCTGTGGCAGCCGCATCTGATGCAACCGCTGTTCCGTCTGTTGCTGCCGCTGTTCCATCTGTTGCAGCCGGAGTTTCTGCTGCATACGGTACCTCTGCCTCCGTTCCAAATGCGATATTCGCTACGTCCGTGCGAGTATAATCCTCTAACGTCTTCACCATCATAATGCTGTCTTCCGGTAAAATATCTGCCGGGAAACGATTCTCGAATCCGGTAATATATGACTGCATCTTCTCGGTAGCAGCCAGATAATCTGCCTTGCGCTGCTCCAATATCTCAAGCGTAGATACCTGGGATCTCAGGGATGCATTCTGCGTCTCTATCGTCTCCGACATATCATTAAACTTCGCATATACCAGGAAATAAGTCACCACGGCCAGAAGGACTCCCAGTACAGCAATCAAAAGTTGGATTTCGCTTTTCTTAACTTTCATCTTCCTCTACCTCCTACTGTACTGTCAGAGTGTCAGTCTGTTCCGCACTCTCGTCTGTCAACGCTTTATAAGTGCCTGTAATAGAAAAGGTAACGGTTGATTTGCCAGCTTCGTCCTTGCTGTCTGTAATACCGCTGATCTGTACATCGGAAATGCTCTCCATATTCCGGATATTCAGAATCGTTCTCGCTGCTGCAGCCTTACCTTCCACAGTTACAGACATGCTGATTCCCGTCTGATCCGAACTGAAGCTGTTGGTCCAGAAGCTATCCGGTAATATCTGCTCCAGCTCATTGATGAACTCTACGAGATTCTCATTGGGATTCTCGGTATACTCATACAGATATTTGTATTTATCATACTGTGCTGCCGCTGAGAGATATTCATTATATACTGCCTGCGCGGGCTGTAATTCCTCGACTCTCGCCTGCAGAGCCACGTTCTCCGCCACGGTGCCGAAGTATCTGGTCATGGAAGTCACTGCCATGGCGATGGACAGGATCACTCCCAGCACCAGGACCGCCACACTAACGAAGGTATAGTTTGTACCGCTGACTACGGTCATGCCCTTGGCCTTCTGCTGGCTCTTATCTATCAGTCCTACGGGGGCGAGTACTGCACCCAGGCAGGAAATATAGGCTGCGGGTCTGGTGGAACGGATAGCCTTGCTCATGCCGATTTTATCTTCCATATCGGACAGGGTATGTACCTTGCGCTCCAGGCAGTTGGTGAACAGCTTACTCATGCCACTGAAGCTGCCGCCGAGGCCGGTGACGAAGGTCTTCTGAATCGGATTGTCACCGTTCCTGGAATCATAGAAATCAATAACACGGTTTACTCCGACGATCAAGGGCTCCAGGGAAGAGGTGATCTTCTGTCTGGCTGCTGTGACCTCCACATTGCCGGCATCTTCGTCTTCCCAGCGTCCGGCATTTTCCTCCCAGAGCTTGTCTCCCTGATGGAGTACTCTGTTCAGGCAGGTCTTCTTCTGGAAACGTTCTACCGCGCTCATGGGGTCGTTCACGGCATAGGCACCGGAAGCGATCATGGTCTCGATGGCATCCTGCACGCCATATGCCACGGTTCTCTGTAACAGCACCTTACCTGCGGAAAGCACGGTCACGATAGTACTGTTCTCATCGATCTTGATCATCATGGTAACGGTTTCGGTCTTCTCGTCACGAAGGATCTGGTATAAGCTGTTGCTGCTGTAGTCGAAGCACTCAACCTCCCAACCGCACATCTGCGCCAGCTGGTAATAGCTGTTTAACAGCGCCTTGGGCACTGCCAGTGCCATGACACGCAGTTTTCCATCCTCAGTCAGTCCGCCTGCCAGATAATGTCCGATCTCATACTGGGTCAGATCCACGGGAAAATAATCGTTCGCGTTCGTCTTCACCAGTGCCTCGATCTTGCTCGCCTTCACGTTCGGGATCTGTACCTCACGGCTCGCCACTCTGGTAGAAGAAATGGTGAAGATCACTTTCCTCGTACGGATGCCGTTCGTGCCCAGTGCGTTCACCAGGTGATCCGCATACTCCTGCGTCGGCTGCAGCATACCGTCCACCACGACGCCTTCCGGGGTCTCGACGGTCAATACCTTGTAGACCTTCGGTTTCTTCACCTTATAGTCGATCTCGCAGATCTTCGTAAAGGAGTTACCGATCTCAATACTCAATACGCGATTATTCATTGCCATGCTTCTACCCTTCCTCTTATCGGTATTTTTCTATCTGATGCTGATATTCTTGCTTATCAGCTGATCAAGCAGAAAGCTTTCGCATTTCTGCATTTCATTCTACTTAATTATGTTATTTTTGCTGTATTACAATCTTAAAAGTCTTAGTAATTCCTGCGCTATCATTTTAATGGTACAGACCAAGATACCAGTTCAAAAATTCATTGCCCCACAGGACAGCAACTGCCACCCCTGCGGAGAGATACGGTCCCATGGCGAGTACATGTCCTTCGCCGCTTAGTTTCATACGGATCAGATGGATCACGGAACCGATGATACATCCCAGTAAAAATGCGAAAATAATCAATTTCCAGCCAAGTAACAGTCCGCAGACCGCCATCAGCTTCACATCACCGCCGCCAATGGCCCTGCCACCGGTAGCATAGTACAGAATCAGTAAAAATACACTGACACACAGGAAGCCGATCAGGAAGTCCAGCCACTGTGTATAGTGGAAGGCTCCATGGATCAGCCCCAGTGCCAGTATAAATAAGTTAAATCCCACAGGGATCTCATATGTTCTGAAATCAATCACACTTAAAGCAAGAAGTGCACTAAATAACAAGCAGTAGACTAGGGAATCCACGCTCATCCCATATTTCCAGAATACGATCAGGTACAGCACTCCGTTCAGTGCCTCGATGACGGGGTACTGAGCGGAGATATGTGCCTTACATTTCCGACATCTGCCTCCCAGCGCCAGGTAGCTGAATAGCGGTACGAGGTCGTACCACCGCAGCTGATAACCGCAGTTCATGCAGTGAGACCTGGTCGTTACAATATTCTCTTTTTTCGGGATACGGTAGATCAACACATTGAGGAAGCTACCGATCACGATTCCGTAAAGGAATACGACTATGTAGAGAAGAATTGTTGGGAGCATATCGAGTGCCTTTCATAATTACTGTTTATCTTCTTAGAATACCTGAGGATTTGCTGAGGTGCTTGCAGTTGCCCCAATCTTAGAAACATATCCAACAGCAGTAACCTTTACGACACCACTAGTTTCCTTTGTAACAGTAATAGTAGGTGCTGTTGCGCTTGCATCAGTATATGTATTTGAGGTAAGTTTAACGCTCTCTCCTACAACTGTTGAAAGCTCTTTTACAAGTGCATCAGTAGATGTTGCAGAAAACGTATAAGTTCCGCTAGCAGGTGTAATGCTATAAGGCGATGTAGTATTGCTATTAATTGTTTCATCAGCCATTGCTATTTTAACTGCATTTGCAATTTCAGAAATTGCCTGATTATCTTTCTGCAGTCTAGAGCTTTCTACGTACTTTAAGTACTGAGGTGCTAATACACCAATCAGAACTGCCATAATGGCAATAACGATAATCAGCTCTACCAGGGAGAAACCTTTGTTTGTTAAGTTCTTCTGTTTCTTGTTCATAATTACATTCTCCTTTTTATGTGTTTTTTAATTTCAGGGTAGTAAGTTTTCCGCCCCATTTATTAATTATCGTCCTGTCCCTACACAGAACGGATAATCCATTTTACATATTATCCAATGCCTCATACATGGACATCATAGGCATCATACATGCAGCAATTAATCCACCAACCACTACAGCCAATACGACAATAATAATCGGTTCCATAGCAGCCATCAGAGATTGTACTTCCATCTCCACTTCTTCATCATAATAATCTGCCAATTTATCCAACATAGCCTCTGTATTACCGGACTCTTCACCAATCCGAATCATCTGATATACCATCGGCGGAAATAATCCACTCTCTTGTAATGGTCTGGATAATGGCATACCAATAGTTATTTCTTCCCTAGCATCTTCCAATGCTTCCTTGAAATAAATATTAGTCATAACGTTTGAAACAATATCTACTGCTTCTATTAAAGGAACTCCTGCGCCCATCAGTGTACTTAAAGTTCTTGCCATCATAGAAGAAGCGGATTTAATCGTTAAAGTCTTTAACAATGGTAGCTTTAATGCTATTTTCCCGAAGAAATGTTTTCCGGCATTTGTTCCGGCAAAAGTCTTAATTCCGAAAACAATTACTATAATAATAGGAACAATTATAAACCAATAATTAATAATACCATGACTTAAATTTACATAGAACTGTGTAATCCAAGGTAATTCCGTATCTAATTGAGTAAACATTTCCTCATAAGAAGGAATTACTTTAACCAGCATTACAACTGTAACAATTATGGCAACTACACACACCGCAATAGGGTAAATCATTGCTTTTTTAACCATTGCCTGCGTCTTGTGTGATTTTTCCAACTGTGTTGCCACACGATCCATAGCCGTTTCCAGACTACCGGATGCCTCACCGGCAGCCACCATGTTCACCATGATCCCCGGGAACACCTTCGGATGCTCTGCCAGGGAATCTGCCAGGGTCTCACCCTTTTCCACGCTGATGCGGACTTCCTTCAATGCCTCCTGTAATCTCTTGTTCTCTGTCTGTTCGCAGAGCATTTTCAGGGATTCGAGGATGCTGACACCCGCTTTGGTCATGCTGACGAACTGGCGGCACATGACGCTTAGATCCCTGACCTTGGGCCATCCTCCGATCTGGATATCGATGTCTTTCGTCAGGAAGCTCTGTTCTCCCAGATCGATAACGGTCAGCTCCTGCCTTCTCAGTTCTGCCATTGCGAGATCTTTGTTATCTGCTTCCAAACTTCCCTTTACTTCTTTTCCAGCCTTTGTGATGGCCTTGTAACCATAGGTCGCCATGTGCCTTCCCTCCAATTACGTCTCTATCTTTAACTGTCTCCCCAACTATGTAAGACGGACCCCTGTCCTAAAAAGGTCCAGGTTTTTGAAAAATTTTTATAAATTTTAATAAATTTCTATAAAATCTTGCGGTTTTTATCGGATTATACGTCGAACGATACCTTTACCATCTCGGAGAAGGAGGTGGTGCCGTCCAGTACGTAGTCCGTGGCACTCATACGCAGGGTATGCATTCCTTCTTTTAATGCTTCTTCCTTTAAGATATCGGCACCTTCCCGCTTGCTGATGATCGTCTTCAGCTTCGGAGTGATCTGCATGATCTCGTAGACACCGATACGCCCCTTGAATCCGGTATTGTCGCATTTACTGCAACCGCAGGGCTCGTAGATGGTTACGTTTTCCTCTTCCTTCAAGCCCATGAACTCTTTTTCATCCCTAGTGGCCTGCTTCGGCTTTTTACAGAAAGGGCAGAGTCTGCGGACCAGTCGCTGGGCAATAACGCCGATGACGGAGTCTGCGATCAGGTAGGATTCGATTCCCATATCCTCCAGTCGGGTGATGGTGCTGGCGGAGGAGTTGGTATGCAGAGTACTTACCACCAGGTGTCCGGTGATGGATGCCTGTACGGCGATGCTGGCGGTCTCCTGGTCACGGATCTCACCGATCATGATGATATCCGGGTCCTGTCGCAGGATGGAACGCAGTGCCGTCGCGAAGGTTAAGTCTGCCTTGGTGTTGACCTGTACCTGGTTGATACCGTCGATGTTCGCCTCGACAGGGTCTTCGACGGTGATGATGTTCACGTCTTCTTTGTTCAGCTCGCTCAGTGCGGTATACAGGGTGGTGGACTTACCACTTCCGGTAGGTCCGGTTACCAGGATGATACCGTGAGGATTTTTCAGGATATAGTCAAACTGTTCTAATTCGTAGGGTTTGAAGCCTAACTGGCTCTTGTCGCGGTTCAGTGCACTCTTCGCTGCAAGACGCATTACGACCTTTTCCCCGTATACGGTAGGCAGGACGGATACACGGATATCGTATTCCACGCGGTCTACGATCTGGGTGATACGTCCGTCCTGGGGCTTTCTCTTCTCGGAGATGTCCATGCCGCCGATGATCTTGATACGGGCGATGATGGCGGACAGTACGTTGACACCGTATCTCGCTCTCTCATAGAGGGCACCGTCGATACGGTAACGGACACGGATGATATTTTCCATAGGTTCGATATGGATATCGGATGCACGCTGGCGGACGGCTTTTTCGATCATGTCCTTGACCAGCATTACGATCGGGGAGCTGTTGATGTTCTCCTCCGTAGCGATATCTTCCACCACATCCAGCTTTTTCTCTTTGGCGTAGGCTGCCAGAGCCTCGGTTACTTCCTCCTGACCGAAATATTTATCGATCGCCAGCATGATGCTGCGGGTGGTGGCTACTACGGGCTCTACCTGGAAGTTGGTGATGATATTGATGTCATCGATGGCGTTGTAATCCAGGGGATCCGCCATGGCGACCATGAGAACGTTGAAGTTATTCTCCTTGTAGGCGAAGGGGAGGACCTTGTTCTTCTTCAGGACGTTGACCGGTACCAGATTCAGCACTTCCTTGTCCACAGTGGCGCTCTGGAGATCGATCATATCCAGATCCAGCTGTTTGCTCAGCGCTCTCGCCAGGTCATCCTCCGATACGATGCCTTCATCTACCAGGAATTCTCCCAACTTCTTACCCTGACGGGCGGGATTGTCCAACGCCTGCTGCAGCTGTTCATTCGTGAGAACACCGCTGTTTACCAGTAATTCGCCTAAACGGACCTTTTTTCTGCCTAATTCCATGATCATTCACCTGTTACTTTTACATATTTGGGATATCTGCATAATTGTAGCATTTTTCGTTACAACTTACAATTTTTTTGGCTCAACACTAAAATATTATAGCATATTTTAGATTTATGTAAATTGTTTTTAGTACTTTTGTTGCAATTTTTCTAAAAGCAAAAAACGAGAGACTATCACGCCTCTCGCAAAATTCTTCATCGCTCGGTCAATTTTTATTTTACCGTCCTGTCAGAACCGTCACAGGGAGAAAAAAACAATCTGTTTTTAACTTTTGAAGCAATTTCAGTAAAATAATTTTTCTATTGTTTTCTTCCATATTTCATCGTACAATAGATTTGTCTTATTTATAGTTTTTTCACATGCCGATTCTAAGGCAAAATTCCCACCATTTATTGACATTACGTACTATACGTGTTATTTTAGAAAGGAGAAGTAATCTATGCGCTTTCGCGAATTAGAGCGAATCGTTCTTGACGATGGATGGTTTCTGAATGATGTCAGAGGATCTCATCACCAGTATAAGCATCCCACAAAATCAGGAAAAATAACGATTCCCAATCACAGAGGTGATATTCCTCTGCGAGTTGTGAATTCTATTTTAAAGCAAGCAGGGTTAAAATAGTAAAAGGTAACCCTTGAAAGGAGAATGTTTATGAATTATGTATATCCTGCTATATTTTATCCGGAAACCGATGGCAAATACTCCGTTATTTTTCCGGATCTTAACGATCTTGCTACTTACGGCAACAATCTTGCTGATGCATTTGTCATGGCACAGGAAGCCTGTGGTCAATACTTATTCACCTCTCTAAAAGACGGTGAATCACTTCCCAACCCTACAACAATTAATGCAGTGAAATCGGATGATCCCACTGCATTAATAAATCTTATCTGTGTAAATTTAGATAATTATGCCCGCGCCTATGATGATAGGGCTGTTAAAAAGACCTTAACTATTCCGGCGTGGTTAAATACTGCCTGTGAAAACTACGGCATCAATTATTCTAAAGTTCTCAAAGACGCCTTAATTGCTAAATTGCAGCAAGTACAAATGTAATCTTACAACAGTGTCACCGCGTATTCACTGTCGTACATTCTCTTCAGATTTTCTACGCTGTTATATTTTTCACCAATGCAGAATTCCTTGGACCAGGTCATGTAGTAGGCCCAGGGGATTCTGCTTTTTTGCAGAAGATCCACATCGGGAAGGTAGCATAATAATCGAACATCAATCGGTATAAGTCTCTTGCGACTTTCGCGCCCTTTGCTCCCCACCAGAACCAGGTGCCGTAGGATTCGTGGAAGGGGCGCCAGAGGATGGGGATGTTCTCGTCCTGGAAACGTCGCAGGATGTCTGCGATCACATCCATGTCTGCATAGAACGCTGCGCGCTCCGGGGTGCCTTCCTGTAATACTTTCGTCGCATCGAAATCGGTATGCTCGGTGTAGAAGCTTTTGTCTCTGCCGTGCCTTTATTCTCTTCCACTTCCGTCAGGCATTCCGGGGAAGCGTCTGCATAATTGATATTTGGAGAATACCCCAGCAGCTCGAAGCCACGCAGCTTGGGCTCTTTTCCGGTGGTCTGCCGGATATAGTCAATCTCCTCACAGGGGATTGTCTGGGTGTGCTGACCGGTGATGATCTGCTGTCCAGCTGTATTTTTGAGGTATTCCAATAATTCTTTTGCTTCTTGTGTTGCTTTTGCATCTGCTGTTGTCATATATTTTGCATTCCTTTCATTTTCTGTAGGCATTATATCTGCTTATCCGGAGCTAATAGCAATTTATCTATTACCGGATGAATCATACTTGTTTCTATTATTATATTTATCGCACAAAGCTTTTTGCCTGCGTCCTTACTGGATGCGCCACAATGGTATGCCTGTTCGGTAGGTTCACCATAATCCAAAACTATCAATCTATCATGGCAATCTGCATTCGGTTTTATTCTGAGCGGAGGATATTCTTGTAAAAAGTCATTTACAACCGCCGTTGACAAAAAACCTTTTTTACCATGACCATTTTCTGTAAATAAAACAATTTCTACACCCTCTTGTTTCTGTGATAAAAGTTGTAAAGTCTTTGTATTCACATAATTATCTACCACATAAATGCTCTTTTTAGCCTGCTGATATATATCTATGTACGCAGCATCTGCCTCAAACTTTTGTCCTTTGTAAATAACAAAATTTTTAAAATCCTTCTCTAAAACAAAGTTTTCACTGAGAGCGTCTATACTTCTTTGAATATTATCAAACCTGTCTTCAGATTTGTTTTTCCAATCTACAATACCTGCAACCTGCACGGATATTTCCGAAACTTTTGCCGTAACAAGTCGTAACTCCGATGGTGTAACAAATTGTTGATTTTGCTTTATATAATGACGCATCTCACGAAATGCACGCATAATAAAAATACTCTGCTGTTCTGCCAGTTGTCCTTTCAAAACAGTTGCGAGCATGTATATTCCCTGCTCAGTAAAAGCATACGGCATTTTCTTGATATTAGTGCCCCTTTTATCTCCTTTTTCATTCAAAGTCACAATTTGTGACTTTGAAAAATCTTTTGGCACTTCTTCTTTTTTTAGTTGAAACATAAAATCTTCTGGAAATCTGTCAATATTTCTTTTTACCTGCTGATTTAGTGCCTTGACTTCATAGCCATAGAATTCAGCCAAATCATAATCCAACATCACTTGCTGACCTCTTATGACATAAACTCGATTACATATATCATCTATTGTCATTAATTCTGTATTATCTGCCATAGCATTCCTCCTACAAATTGTACAATAACCTATGGCACAATTATCAACAAATCATCTATCACTTACGTTGTCTTCCTTATCATCCTTATTTCTTTTATCGGCCAGCTTCTCTATTTTAATCTTATATGCCATCAACCGCAGAAGATACTGTGGAACCCTTCTGTTCCCCAATTCCCAATCTGTTTCCGTCATATATGGAATTTCAAAATACTCGCAAAATTCTTTTCGGTTCATTCCAGTGCTTTCTCTTAATTTTCTTAATTCTTCTCTTGCTTCCATGAGTTCTCCTTTTTACGCATTGCATAAATTTATTTTATATTCTTTAATTCATATGGTCAACAATTTATTACAAAAAAAGAAGGTATAGAGACTAATTTTCCGTCTCTATACCCTCAGTTTATAACAAATTGTCAATCATTATAAGCCACACGCCGGCTCTATACTTCCTGATAATCGTTACCGGTGTCGTTCTTCTCTACATTCTCTACATTCTTTGCATCGTCTGCCTTTTCCTTGGCAAAGCCCTTTGCCAGCATCTCATTGATATCGAGTCCGGTGGACTCTTTGATACCGTCGGTGACCTGGGTCACGGTGGTCATGATATCGCCTGCCAGCTTGCTGGAATCGCCGCCGAACATCTTGATGGAATCTACGTTCATGTAGCCCTTAGCCACAGCCTCTGCGATCTTAGGCAGCTGCTCGAAGTATACCTTCAGGGTATCTAACTCCATCTGCTGTCTTGCTGCGTCGCCGTACTGTTTCATAGCTTCTGCTTTTTTCAGGATACCGGCTGCCTCTGCCTCTGCCTTCGCCTGGATGGCTTCTGCTTCCGCTTTACCTTTGGCTGCCACAGCGGCTGCCTCTGCCAGGCCGGCTGCCTTGACTGCCTCTGCCGCCTGCTCCTTGGCGAATCTCTCTGCCTCGGACTTTGCTTTCTCAGCTTCTGCCTGTCTCTGGATCTCGAAGAGTTCTGCCTCCGCTCTCTTCTGTCTCTCGTACTGCTCGGCATCTGCCTTCTGCTGTGCTGCGTATTTATTCGCTTCTGCGGTCTTCTTGACCTCAGCTTCCAGAGCTTTCTCCTTGATGGATACTTCTCTCTCCTTTAATTCCAGTTCCTTCTCCTGACGGGCCAGGTTCGCGTTCGCTGTGGTGATCTCCACGGTCTTACGCTGTTCCTCTTCCTGAATCTTATATGCTGCGTCGGCTTCTGCCTTCTTGATATCGGACTCTTTCTTCAGTTCTGCCTTCTTGATAGCCAGTTCGGTCTGCTTCTGGGCGATCTCGGTCTCTGCGATGACCTGTGCATCATTGGCATCCTTCTGCGCCTGTGCTCTGGCGATGGCCACATCTCTGTCTGCCTGTGCCTTTGCTACGGAAGCATCCTTCTGGATCTGGGACATGTTATCCTGTCCCAAAGCAGTGATCAGGTTGTTCTCATCCTCGATCTTCTGGATGTTGCAGGACTCGATCCAGATACCCAGGGCATTCATATCCTTCTGCGCCTTCGCCTGAACCTCGTCACCGAAGGTCTTACGATCATTACACAGCTCCTTCAGGCACTGGGTACCGATGATCTCACGCATGTTACCCTGCAAGGAATCGGTCAGCGCATCGCGGATCTGATCTTCGTTCATGTTCAGGAAGTTCTTCATGGCTGCGTTAGCCATCTCGGTGGTGATCCTCTTATTAGAATCGGCACCTGCCACTACTTCCCCTTTGGCATTCACGGTGACATCTCTCTGGGTCAGGACTCTGACCTTAGCCACGGCGTCAATATCTACACCGATGAAATCCTTGGTGGGGATATAGCCGTTGGTCTTGATGTCGATACTGATCTGCTTCAGGATCAGTTCATCCTTTTTCTCCAGGAAGGGAATCTTGATGCCGGCACGTCCGATCAGGACCTTGGGCTCTCTCTTGATACCGGAGATGATGAAGGCTTTGTTCGGTGATGCCTTCACATAACCGGATGCCAGGATGGCCAGAATGGCAATGGCCAATACGACGATTGCGATAATACCAATGTTAATTTCCATATGTACTCCCTCATTCTTTCTGCTTTCGTAATATATGAAAAGCTGCTTGTATGATATGTATTTTACCATACAGGCAGCTTGACGAACAGTGATATCTATTATTTTTTCATTATTGTATTATAGCAAAATGTGCACGATAACTTTCCTCCGGTGCTTTACCGGATCTGAGCCAGGTCGTAAGGTGTGGTCTGGTATACATAATAGTTCAGCCAGTTACTGTAAAGGTTATTGCAATGAGATCTCCACTGTAACAGTGGTCTCTGCTCCGGATCATCATTTGGATAATAATTATAAGGAATCTGTATCGGCAGTCCCTTGTCCAGGTCTCTGTGATACTCATTGTTCAACGTATAACGGTCGTATTCCGGGTGCCCTGCCACGAAGATCTTCTTACCTTCCTCTGCGATAGCCAGGAATACACCGGCTTTCTCGGATTCCGCCAGGATCGTCAGATCCTTACAGGCATGAATGGCTTCGGAAGGAGTCTCCGTATGGCGGCTGTGCGGTGCCAGAAAAATATCATCAAAACCACGCACCAACGGTATTTTACGGTTGGATACTTTATGTTCGTAGACACCGAACAGCTTCTGTGACAACTGCCTCTTGTTAATACCATAATAATGGTAGAATCCGGCCTGCGCCGCCCAGCAGATATGCAGGGTGGATGTCACATGGGTCTCCGCCCAGTCCAAGATCTTACAGGTCTCCTCCCAGTAATCCACCTCTTCAAAGGTGATATCTTCCACTGGTGCTCCGGTGACGATCAGTCCATCGAAGGTGCGGTCTTTGATCTCATCGAAGGTGGTGTAGAATTTATTCAGATGGCTTGCAGGGGTGTTCAGTGACACATGGGTCTTGGTGTTCATGAAGGTCACATCCACCTGCAAAGGGGTATTTGACAAGGCTCGCAGCAGCTGCAGCTCCGTGTCCTGCTTTACCGGCATATTGTTAAGGATCAATACCTGCAGGGGACGCATGTCCTGATGCAGAGCACGGAATTCGTCCATGACGAATATATTTTCGTTCTCCAGTATCTCTTTGGCAGGCAGATCGTTTTGTGTCTTAATAGGCATTTCATTTTCCTCCAGGTCTACTTATTCCTCGTAAGGAATATTATAAGTCTTCAGGAAATCCTCCTCTGTCAGGATCGGGACCTGAAGCTCTTTCGCTTTTTTATTCTTGGAAGAAGTCGAGGTAATGTCATTGTTGATCAGGCAGGTGGTCTTCCCCGTCACACTGCCGGTGACTTTACCACCTCTCTCCTCGATGACTTCTTTCAGATCATTACGGCTGGCGTAATGGTTCAGACTTCCGGTTACGACGAAGCTCATACCGGATAATGTCTGTGCATTTTCATCCACCTGAGGCACCTCAATGGTCAGGAACTGTTTCAGATGTTCGATCTGTTCCAGGTTCTCCGCATCGGACATATACTCCGTAAATGCCCTCGCAAGTACCTCTCCCACACCGGGAACTGCGCTTAACGTCGCTGCATCCGCTTTCTGCATTTTCTCCAGATCATAATCAAAATATCTGCAAAGCACCTTGGCATTGGCAACACCGATCCCGGCAATTCCCAGTCCATAGATCAGCCGGGGCAGCGTCGTATGGCGCGCAGCTTCAATACTGTCCATCATATTCTGATAGGACTTCTCGCCGAAGCCCTCCATCTGTGTGATAACTTCCTTATAGCGATCGAGCCGGAACAGATCCGCATATTCATGGATAAATCCCTGATCGATCATTTTCTCCAAGGTTGCTTCGGAGAGTCCGTCGATATTCAGGGCATCACGGCTCACAAACAGGGTGTATGCCTTAATCTCCTTCGCCGGGCATTTCTCGTTGGTGCAATACAGTGTCTGTACTTCATTCATCTGACGGATCTCGGTGGGTTGTCCGCAGACAGGACAGACCTTCGGGATCTCCACGTTGTCACTGCCGGTCAGATTCTCCGCGATCTGCGGGATGATCATATTCGCCTTATAGACCGTAATGTGGTCTCCAATTCCCAGCCGAAGGGAACGTAATATGCTGATATTGTGCACCGAGGCACGGCTGACTGTGGTGCCCTCGAGTTCTACCGGTTCGAAGATCGCCACGGGATTGATCAATCCGGTGCGGCTGGCGCTCCATTCGATCTCTTTTAAAGTGGTCTCGCGAAGTTCATCCGCCCATTTAAAAGCAATGGAATCTCTGGGGAATTTCGCAGTTCTGCCCAGGGACTGTCCATAGCTGATGCTTTCATAAGTAAGTACCAGTCCGTCGGAGGGAATATCGTAGTGTTCGATTTTGTGTTCAAAATCTTCAATGGCTGACAGAATATTTTCTTCAGTCACCGCCACATGTTCCACCACTGCAAATCCCTGCTCCTGTAAAAAGGCAAACTGTGCTTCCTTGGAATCGTGGAAGTCCACATCGTCCGCTTTTACCAGGGTAAACGCATAAAATCTCACGTTACGTTTTGCCGTGATCTCGTTATTTAACTGTCGTACCGAACCGCTGCACAGGTTTCTCGGATTCTTATATTTTGCCTCTGCATCTGCGATCTCACCGTTGATCCTCTCGAAATCACTGTAAGTGATAACCGCCTCGCCTCTTAAGATCAATTCTCCCGGATAGGAAATATTTAACGGCAGATTCTTAAAAGTACGTGCGTTATTCGTGATGACCTCACCAATCTCGCCGTTTCCTCGGGTTACCGCTTTTGCAAGTTTTCCATCACGATATGTGAGTACAATGGTGAGTCCGTCCAGTTTCCAGCTTAAAATTGCAGGATTCCCCTGCAGCCACTCCCGCAGTTCTTCGCGGCTTTTCGTCTTGCCCAGAGACAGCATGGGGCTAGCGTGACGCTCCTTGGGAAGCTCATCCACCGCTTCGTAGCCCACATTCACCGTGGGACTGTTCGCCAGGGTAACACCTGTCTCTTTTTCCAGCTCCACCAGTTCATCATAGAGCTTATCATATTCATAATTGCTCATGATCTCCCGGTCTTTGGCATAATAGCTCTCCGAAGCCGCATTCAGTTGTTCTACCAGATATTTGATCCGGTCTATCTTGGAAGACTGCATATTGTGTTCCTGCCTTTAATAGATTTATTTACGATTTAACATTCCGGTGTCTGTCAGAAGCGTTTCCAGCTCTTCCCCTGTGACCTTGCGCCACTCTCCGGGCTTCAGATCTCCCAGGCGGATATTCATGACGCGGATTCTTTTTAAGGATCTCACTTTCGCTCCGCAGGCTTCGCACATCCGGCGGATCTGCCTGTTGACTCCCTGAGTCAGTATGATCCGGAATGTATATTTTCCTATTTTTTCTATCTTACATTCTCTGGTAGTGATATCCAGATCCTTCAGATAGATGCCTTTTCTCATCATCTCCAAAAAATCGGGTGTTATTTCCCGGTCGATCTTTACAATGTACTCTTTTTCATGGCGGTTAGCTCCCCGCATCATGGCATTGATGAGTTCCCCGTCGTTGGTCAGAAGGATCAGTCCTTCGGAATCTTTGTCCAGACGTCCGGCGTAAGTCAATCTCTCCGGGCAGCGGATCATGTCCATGATCTTTTTCTCCGCATGTGGATCCCGCTCCGTACAGACGACGCCAACCGGCTTGTAGAAAGCCAGGACTTTGCAGGTCTGTTTTCCCTGTAAAATCTTCTTTCCCACCTGTACGGTATCCGTCTCTTCCACCTGCTGTCCCATTCCCGCGATCTGACCGTTGACCAGGACTTTTCCCTGTTCGATGAGTTTGTCCGCATCTCTTCTGGAGCATACACCGCACTGTGCCAGATATTTATTCAGCCGCATCCTGCATCCTCTCTGCGGCATCCGCCGCCTCGAAATCGCTAAGACTCTTCACCTTGGGAATTCCGTTACCATTTGCCACGCCGAGTTTTGCTGTCTCGTCCGCGAGTTCATTGTATTTTACCTTGGAATGTGCCGGCACTTTCGTGAAGCGGATCTGTATCTTCTGTCCCCAGCCTCTCATGGTCTGTGCGTATTTCTGTGTCAGTTCATTTTTGCTCTTCCACGCACCGGTGACCCATTTCTCGATCCCCTCGTAATCATAGCGGATCTCAATGGCTCGAAATCCACTGTTTAAGGCAAACCGTACCGCATACATGGCTCCCAGCATCTCTCCGGAGACATTTCGCTGTTTCAGGGAGTCCGGGTTATCGCCGTTACCGTATTCTGTATAGATCCGTCCGTCGGGAAGGATGAAAATACAGCCAAAACCATATTTTTTCAATGCATCCTGATAGCTTCCGTCCACGTAAGCCAACAGTTCTCCCGCTGTGGGGCAGTCCTTTGGATCTGCATTTTCCGGATATCTTCCCAATCCCTGCCACTGTGCCATAGTTTCGTCTGTCTCCTTTTTTGTCCGGTCTGTCGTATTTATCGGATAAAGTTGGTCTTCTGCGCCGGTTCTCTCTCCGGGAAGCTCACACCGGCAGCTTTTCCTGCTTCTATACATTTTAACAGCCACGCCATATTATTTCCCAGGGTACGCATGGTCTGCATGCCTTCCAGATCCTGTTTTACCTCTTCGGGGGTATTGCCGTGTACCTGGTTCCAGTACTGGCTGGATACCACCGGCATACAGTTAATGGTAAAGTATTTGTTCAACTGATCGAAAGCTGCGGAGGCTCCGCCACGTCTGCAGCTGACAACGCAGGCGCCGGGCTTGCCCTGGAAAAGTGCGCTCTTACCGTAAAAAGCCCGGTCTAAGAAAGAAGTGATCATACCGGATGCCGATGCATAATGCACGGGAGATCCGAACACGAATCCATCTGCGGTCTTCGCTTTTTCCACGAATTCATTGACGCCGTCCTCACGGAAGCATTTCCCGGTCTTTAAGCAGGCACCGCAGCCGATGCATCCGGCGATGGGCTCTACGCCTACCTGAATGATCTCTGTCTCGATACCATTCTTCTCCAATGCACCCGCCACTTCTTCCAGTGCAGTATAGGTGCATCCCTTCGCATGTCCGCTTCCGTTCACCAGTAATACTTTCATATCATATCCCTCTTTTTCATCATTTATAATATGTTCTGTTCTTGCATGATCTGTTTTAGCATGCTACTATATCCGTAAATTAAGCGGTTTTAAGAAAGGAGCCCTCATGCCGTCTAAAATCTCTCACTATTTACTGTCTATACTGTGTATCGGATGCCTTATTTTTCTGATCAGCCACTACGGAGTACAGCTTTATCAGGTCTCCGGGAGATCCATGGAGCCTACCTGCCATTCCGGATCTTTTTTACTGGTACAAAAATTTGGCATTCCCGAACAGATTTCCCGTTTTGATATTATCACCATCCGCTCAGAAGCTCTTGACAACCGAATGATTCTAAAACGTGTGATCGGTCTTCCCGGTGAGACTGTTCAGATCATGGACGGAACTGTCTATATCAACGGTTCTTCTCTCTACGAGCCCTATTTTTCAGATGCTCCGGCTATAACCGATCCGGGAAACGCCTCTGTTCCCATAGTTTTGGGCAGCAATGAATATTTCGTATTAGGAGACAATCGTCCGGAAAGTATAGACAGCCGTTCTGATAAAATAGGACTCATTCCTGCCGATTCCATCACCGGAAAAGTAATTAATTTAACTTCTTTTTAAGAGCCGCTACCAGTTTTTCATTGTCCTTTTCATCTCTGATCGCGATCCGGATATAATTTCTGCCTTCAAATCCTTTTTTGGTGGACAAATCTTTAATTAAAATATTATCTTCATCCAGGAGATCTTCTGCCAGCTTTGTTGCAGATTCTCCATTTGTTAATTCACAGAGCAGATAATTAGCCTGAGAAGGAATCACGCGTAATCCCCGCACTTCTGCCAATGCATTTACGAAAGCTCTTCTTTCCTGTCGGAACTTATCCATAGCTGCTTTATAATCTTTGGCATACTTTTCGTAGATCTGAAGATAGAATTCTCCAAAGGAATTAATATTCCATATAGAGACATCCTTTTTCAATTTTGCAATCATTTCTTTATTATCTCCTGCTAAAATTCCCAGACGGATGCCCGGTACTCCATAGCTCTTGGAGATACTCTTCATTACGAACAGATGAGGATATTGTGTCAGAACTGCCTGTTCCAGAAGAGAACTGTCAGTCTCATCCGCAAAGTCCACAAAAGATTCATCCACAATGAGACAGATCTCTCTTTCTTCTGCCCACGCTGCCAACAACAACACATCTTTTTTCGGTATATAATTGCCGGAAGGATTATCGGGATTGATCAACAGCAATGTTTTAATATCTTTATCTGCATAGTAGTTCATCAGATCCTCTGCTGAATAAGAATAGTCTTCATTCGATGGCAGAAAAGCAATGACATCCTCTGCATTTTTGCGATTCGGATATTCTTCAAATGTAGGCTTTACCACACCTATTTTCCCCGGCAGCTGCTCCATAAGAGACTTGATCAGTTCGCTTGCTCCGTTTCCGACAACAATCTGATCCTTATGTAATCCGAAATCCTTCGCAGCAATCAGGCTGTTTACACCCATTCCGGAAGGGTACTCCGTCAAAAGTGTCTCAAAATTGCTCTTCATTTCATCAACAAGCTTACGGCAGGGGAAGTACGGATTCACAAGGTAACAGAAGTCCAATAATTTGGGATATCTCCAATATCCGCCATAGCGGCTCTGCATTCTCTTCAGACGTTCTTCCTTCGTGGCAAACAAGGTCTCTGCGATGTCCAGGTCCTGCACATCATCTATTTCATACCATTTTTCTCCATTCAGCTTAACAGCCTTGATCTGAGGATCATCCAGGAATGTAATGACCTTCAGCACCTGTTCGTAATATTCATTTGTTCCAAGTGCCTTACAATATGCTTCCAAAAACGGAACATAATGCTTCTGAGAGAATTCTTTACTGAACTTATATAAATTTACCGTTTTATAGTATTCATCTGTCTTGCTGAAATCAAATTCTCTCTTACTCAAAAAAGCTGTAATATTGTCATCTTCATCCAGCGTAACACAGGTTCCGTCCATCCAGCTCTCAAACTTATCCACCAGTGTCAGAGACGGATACGGATGATCTACCAGTTTACGGATCACAGCTTCTTCATAGACAAGATCAGATTCCAGCAACAGGGTGTCATCCTCTGTAAGTTTTTCCTTTGCAAGATATAAGGAATAGATATTGTTGGTCTTATAATAGACATCATTATCAATAAACTCTAACGGGGTTTTGATATTTAAGCTTTCGACATAACTTTTCAGTCTCTGCCCTTCATAGCCGATGACAAACACAATGCGCTTAAGCCCAAGCTTTTCTAAATGTCCCAGTGTCTTTTCTATCATGGTGACACCGTTTACTTCGACCATACATTTGGTGGCATTGCTTGTTAATTCCTTTAACCGTTTTCCCATTCCCGCTGCTAAAATAATCGCCTGCATATTCCTTCTTCCCTTCTTTTCATTTGCTTGTTTTATTTATCAAAAACTTTTCCTGTCGGTACCATGGTTGACATATCCTGCGCATGCCCTGTCTGCAAATATTCAACCATGTAATACTCATTGCCAAACGAATAATATAAAAAGCGCCTGTTCCTGCTATCTCCTTCCTTCCAGTCAAAAATAGCATCCGACTGCTCTCCATCCATCAATCTTTCATAGGCTTGTGGAAGATCCTCATAGCTGACCGGAGCTTGTGATACCTGCATAGTATCATGATTCTCTCCTCTTCCCTTTGCCATAAAAAGTGCCGCTTGTCTCATAAATTGATCTTCATGAGTATAATCACCATTATACCCATGATCAGCCATAATGATCAAAGCTGTATTATCAAATGTTCCGCTTTTTTTCAATTCATCGATATACATTGCTGCCAAAGTAAGTGCTGCTTCCGTATTCTGGCGGTATGTTCCGTCCTTTTCATCAATCACATTACAATCTTTATCAAACATAAACGGTGTATGTGCTCCGTCCAGATGAATAAATTTAAAACGTTTCTCTACCGCATCTGCTGTTATCCCGGATTCTTCCAGGTTATTTTTAAACTGAAGATTCAATTCCGTAAATCCTCTATACCCACACTCAACAACGATTTCTTCATCAAAGCCCGCCTTTTTCGTTACGCAGAAGCGCTTCAGATCAAAAGGCGCATAGCGGAAACCGATCAGTTTGAGTTCTTGTTTTGCCAGACGTATCCAGGAATTCACTTTATATTTCGCAATGATTATATTATCAAAATCCGAAAGAACACTCTCGTCCTGCGTATGAAGCTCGTCTTCATACAGGTCGATCAGATAGCCCCGCTGCTTAAGCCCCTCAAACAACGGAGACTCCGTATACACTTTATTTACATACTCTGTAAAGGGTTCTTCATTTTCATACCAGTCGCCTCCCAGAATAAAGGGGATCGATCTCTTGGTGCAGGAATACGCACCTGTCATATTTTCAAAATAAGTAAAATCCGAAAAAATGTCTCTGTATTCCGGATGTTCTGTAAGCAGATCCGAAAATTCTCTGGAATCAACACTGTCTAACAACAGTATTACAAAATTCTCATTCTCTGACATCACAAATTCGTCTTTTTCTGTTACATATAGCTGCGTTGATTGTTTGATCGGAGGGTTAGTAATCACAACCCCGATTCCCGTTACCAGCAGCATGAGTGTCAAAAAACTACTTACAAAAATAACGAATTTCTCCAGCCACTTGTTTTTTAACAGAATAAACAAAAGTACAATGACCGCACCGGTCACTCCCCATAAAATAACTGATTCCCGGCGAAGTGCCAGATAATCATTCCAATTGATATTGGTGCCATCAAGGGGTGGCAGATCTGCTATCAGGAAATTCCCCTGTATATACGTGCAGACCAACAGTAGTAAACCTCCTGCCAATCCGATTCTATACAGCATAGGATGTATCAACAACAGAACAACATAGAAACATACCATAAGAAGCAGACCGGAAATAAACATTCCGAATATAAGAAGCAATAATTTTCCAAAATCAAACCAGAATTCATCCAGATTCGTACAATATAATTCTATCGGTGCATATAAAAATAAAATAAAACTAATAGCCAGGGATAAAATCATCCCCGGCATTATGTTCTCTTTTGACAGTTTTTTCTCAGTAGTGGTTTTATGCACAGTCTGTCTCCCCCTGTATTCTTATCGATTAAATTCTCTTCCGGTAAGAACCATTGTGTCTCTGTTGAACGCATGTCCTGTCTGCAGGTATTCCGTTATATGATCTTCGTCCAGGAAAGAATACTTCAGGAAACGGCGTTCTCTCACATCTCCTTCTTTCCAGTCAAATGCAGCTTCACTCTGCTGTCCGTCCAACAGGCGCAAATATGCCTCCTGCAGATCTGCAAAGCTGACCGGTGCCTGTGATATCTGCATCGTGTCGTGGCTTTCACTGCGACCCTTTATCATTAACAGCGGGCACTGTCTCATCCAGGCTTCGTCTCCGGATTCTTCCAGGCTGCCGTTATATCCATGGTCTGCCATGATAATAAGTACTGTATTATCATAAGCTCCACTTTTGCGCAACTGTTCCACATAATCCGCTGCCTCCAGCATTACAGCTTCCACGCTCATCTCAAAGGTTCCCTCATGTTCATCAATGATATTCATATTCTTATCATAGATGAAGGGAACATGCGCTCCATCCAGATGGAAAAATTTGAATTTAGGCTTTGAATTCTCAGTTGTAATTCCTACGGTGTCCAGATGCCCCTTGAACTGATAATCCGATGTGGTGAAGCTATAAGTTTCACCTATATTTTCCACTCTGACCAATTCATCAAAAGCCGCGGATTTGAAAATACACTTTTTCTTCAATTCAAACGGTGCATATCTGAAACCTATCAGTTTTAATAAAGGTTTGGCAAATTTCGTATAAGAGCTTAATTTAAAGTCAACTCTGTACACATTGCTGAACATCTTGGCAATATCGTCATTCATGTACAACTCAGTATCGCAGAGCTCCATGTTGTAGCCCTTCTCCTGTAAGGCATTAAATAACGGTGATACCTCATACATATTGCGCATGTATTCATCGAACGGCTCATCGTTTTCATACCAGTCTCCGGATAGAATAAAGGGAATTGAGCGTTTTGTACAGGAATAAGCTCCAACAGTATTTTCAAAATAAGTAAAGTCCTGAAAGTCTTTGTAGTATTCCGGATGATCTTCAAGCAACTTTGAAAATGTTCTGGCATCTACTGTATCCAATAATAAGATCACAAAATTCTGATCGTCCGACATTACAAACTCTTTGTCCGCGCCGATCTGATAATGCGCTTTTTCCTGCAATACGCCACTGGTAAGTGTAACACTCACCGCTGTAACAAGCAGCATCAGAGTAAGGCATGTGCTAAGATACATGACTGTCTTCGTAAACAATTCCTTCTTCAGGAATATGCACATAGCAGCCGTAATAACCGCCACGACTATCCAAAGGATAATCCCTTCTGTTCTCAAAGCAGTATAGTTACCCCAATCGATCGTAGTTCCATCCAGCGGTGGAAGCTTTTTGACCATAAAGTTACCCTGGACATAGGTACAGATCAATGCAATAAATCCACATGCCAGTCCTATCCGGTATGCGACAGGATGTATCAGCCATAGCACAATATATACAAGACTCATGACAGCCACACAGACTGCAAATAACCCCAATGCCGCAGTAAACAATATTCCAAAGTCAAACCAAAATTCATCTGCATTGCTACAATACAAATCTATCGGTGCATATAAAAACACTAAAAAGCCAACAGCAACTGACAAAACAATACCCGGCAGTAATTGTTTCTTATCCCGTTTTTTCATTTCTAAATTTTTCTCCTGTTTACTTGTCCTGCTTGTCCTGCGCCTGATCCAGCATGATATCGTCGGACTCTACTTCTTTGTTTCTGTTCTCATCGATACCGAGGCTCTTGTCAATCTTCTTTTTTGCCTTTCTCCAGTAAATACCGGCTGCAGCGCCTACTGCGATAACGACTCCCGCTACTGCCTGAATGGCGTAGTTCATAACGGAAGGATCGATATAGGCATCTGCCGTACCGGAGAACAGTACTGCGAATGCTGCTGCGAAAAATGTTACCTGTGCGATTTTGCTTAATTTCTTCATAATTTTACTTACCTCTTTCTTTTACTTTTTATTTATTTGTAATTTCTGTTTTACAGTTTATTGTTCTTTTGCTTTTTTGATCTGTTCCTGAACTGCCTGTACGATGTATTTCGCACCTACTTCGGCACTGTTGCCCAGGTTGTATACATACTCTTCTACAATTTTTTCAATTTTATCATGATAAGCATCTTTTTGCTCCAGCAGATTTCTGACCTTACTTTCGGTCTCCTCTGTCTTCGCAGGATCCAGGCGGTCTCCGATGACATCACGCATCCAGATATTGATAGGTATGGTATCGATCTTCTGATACTCCGGATTCATGACCTTCATGGGAGTATCCACGAAGAGTACCGGTTTGTTTGTGGCAAACGCATATTCATAAGCGATACCGGACCAGTCGGTCACTAACAGGTCTGCCTCAAATACAGTACTGTTGGAAGAAAAGTCAGTCTGGATCTCGATATCCGGATTATTCGCATAACGCTCTTTCAGACGGTCCATCTTGTCCCGCTGTAAGCGTACCTGCTGGGGATGAGGACGCACTACCACTTCATAGCCCTTACCTGCCAGATCATCCAGCATACCTTCGAGACAGCTGTCCACAATATTGTCCTTCTGCCAGGAGGGGGCGATCAAAATATGTTTTTTCTCATGAGGCGTCTTGTCTGCCTTCTTGTAATCTTCGATCATGCGGTCTAACAGACAATATCCCCAATCAATCAGCTTCTTGGGTGGCAGACCGTAGGCTTCCTCCGTTTTGCGGATCTCCTCGGTATGATGTTTACCGACACAATATACCGTATCGTAATGATCCATGGATCCGGTACGCATGGTCATATTCAGGCTGTCCATGCCATGTGGGATGTAGATATATTCAATATCTTTTCTCACATAGCTGCGCTTGATATGAAAATTCTCAATATCCGGCATGGTCATAACAACCACATCCGCATCCATCTTCATCATCAGAGTGATCAGCTTCTTCTCCCCGATATAATAGGCACGGATCTTATTCTCTTTCTCTGCCAGTGCGAAGATCTGATCCTCAGGGTCACTGGTAATATAATGAATGGTCAGATTCGTATGAGCTAACAGCCATTCAATAATTCCCTGATAATATTTATAGAAGCCACTGCTCTCGGAATAAAATACCAGATGTTTATTCACCACCGAGAAGAAACGCTTGAAGTCCTTCTTCTCTCTCTTGGCATAAGGATTTCTCGCAAAAGGCTTTTTCCTGCCTCCGATAGCCTGTAATTCATCCAATTCCTGTTTGCTGGCCTCCAGCGCTTCGTAATCCACATAGTCTTTTGGATTAATGACCCAGTTTAACAGATACTGCTGCAAGATTGCAAACAGATTGCTGGCGATCCAGTACAGTGCCACACCTGCGGGGACAAACCAGCCCAGATACAGGGAAAGTCCTACGGAAAATGCCATCATACCGTATTTGTTCAGTTTAGACTGTTCTGCCTGAATGACGTTGGCCGCATTCTGCGCCACACATAACAACCATGCGGATACTCCCGCTGCAATGGGCACAATAATATCAATGCCACCCACTTCGGATGGTACCCAGCTCAAGTTAATACCGCAGAAATCCAGAGATATGCTCTTTACCTGCTGTAATACAGAAGCGATATCCACACCGGCAAGACTGCTCTGCAATGCAGCGAACTGCTCTGCGTATTTGCCGCTCTTGATCATCTCCACTACCGTAAGCTGAACGGAAGAGCTCTCCGGATTCACCCCTGCCAGACTGATCGCCAGACCGTTAAATGCAGTGATCACATCCTGAGACATATGCAGCAGATAATCTAGCGGATGATAGATAACCTCCACCAGTCCCATCAGCAGAATAATCTGAACCGCCAGGGGAATCAGAGATGCCAGCGGGTTATACTTCTCTCTCTTGAATATTTTGGACTGTTCGTCTGCGATCCGGTCCGCATCACCGAAATGTTTTGCTTTGATCCGGTTGATCTCGGGCTGCATTTTTACCATTTTAATAGAATTCTTCTGTACCCATACCGATACCGGTAAAAGAACGATCTTACTGATCAGAGTGAACAGAATAATAGCCAGGCCGTAATTATGTACCAGGTAATAGCAAAAGTACATAACGTATCCCAGTGCATCTGAAAGTATTCGCATGATATCTTTCTCCTTTTAGTCAATAGTACTAATTATATACATAATCCTGCTCTTTTTCAACCTTATGTTCAAAACAGGCAGAAAAAACAGGCAGTATTTACAGTTCTATGAACTGTAAACTCCGCCTGTCTGATATTTTATTCCTCTGTGGACTTCCCATAGTATGCAAAATCGTTTTTGCCATTCTTTTTCACCTTATACATGGCGTCATCCGCACATACGATCAGCTGTTCCAGATTATCGGTGTCCTTAGGGTAGCTTGCAATACCGATACTGCCTCCGATCCGCCGTTTCGTTCCGCAGAGTGTCACATCTTTGGCAAATACCTGACGGCACTGGTACGCCGTCTTCTCCACCAGCATGCTCTGACTGCTGCGAAGGATCAGGATGAATTCATCTCCCGCAAAACGATAAGAGGTAAGTATCTGCGACTGCATGTCCTTCAGCCGGTTGGCTACCTGCTGCAGTGCCTCATCTCCCGCTGTATGTCCGTAAGTATCGTTGATCTTCTTAAAGTTATCGATATCCAGCATCATGACCGTGCAGGGGATCTGGGCTCCGATCAGCTGTTCCAGATCCTTCATGAACTTGCTGCGGTTCGGCAGTCCGGTCAGGAAGTCATGCTGGGCTGCCGATTCCATGATCGCACGTGCCTGCTCCAGCTCCTGTAACAGCTTTCGTCTGCGGTAATTATCGAAGCACACCCAGCAGATAATAACATCGAGTGCAGCGATAAGTATAAGTGCCGGGATCAAAGCCTCACGGTTCCTGGCAAAAAACCCCTCGCGGTGATTTACAAATTCGGTATCTTTCGGAAACTGTGATGCCTCCAGTCCGAACTTTCGCATGACATCTTCGTCTACACAGTAAATGTTGGGACTGTCTTTTACCACATTGATCTCTGCGCTGTCGGTACCATTCGCGATATCCATGGCCATCTGTGCTGCGATCTCTCCGGACTTATACATGGATACCACATTACCACCCAGCAATCCGGCACCGATCCCATCCTCCACCATGCGGTACACCGGCACCTTCGAATAAGTCACGACCATACGGATCGCCTGCGCATTGGTATACTGCTTGCCACTGCCATCATTTGACATTACAATGTAGATCAATATGGTATTCTCATCCACCTTGCTGACTGCCTGCTGCAGCTTAGCGGTTGTCAGTTCGGAAGAATTGATCTCAGAGAATTCCAGTTCCGGATATTTTGCTTCGGCACTGTAAAAATTCTTACGCTCCGCCTCACCGGTCACAGAATCATCCAATATAGCCACTACTTTGTCCGCTGACGGGTTTACCTTTAATGCCATATCGATATTTTTTTCTACTGACAGCTTCTCCAGTATCCCGGTTACCAGAGGGTTCTTCGCTGCTTCCAGGGCATATTCCTCATCATTGACACCTTCAAAGACAATGGGAATACCATCAAACAGATCCTCTCTGAATGCCATTGCAAAACGGAGTGCGGCATCATCTCCCACGATCACGACATCATAGGGATCTGAATGATCCAGATGATATTTCAACATTGTATAAAACATTTCTGTAGACTCTTTCGTCCGGAAACGCTTCGTATCCATGAATTCATAATCCACGGTGGTTTTCTCGTCGACCCCCGCCTTGATTCCTTCGATCTGCGTCTGGACTGTGTCCCAGCCATAAGAATACGAGCTGATAAACAATACCCGCTTTCCCTGATTCAGATTCTGTGCTTCTGCCGTTACTGACACCGTCCCAATAGTCCCAATGCCTATGAGAACAGCCAGCGCAAACAGCCATGCTTTCCACTTTCTCATATTCCTTCCCCCTAATTCCAACAGGTATGCTACCGGGGTCAAAAGTCTGAACCCAATACCACGATATGAGGAATTACATTACTGGTACTATTGTACCACATTGTCTATTGAAAGCAAAGAGCTTAATTTAATCTTGCGATAATACCTTCTTCTTTTTTCTCTTTCATTTTTCCGATAACGGTAGGGATTGCTCCGAGCGCCACAAACAGATACTGTAGAACCAGATTGCCTATGTAGCTTCCCATATCAATAATTTCTGCGGAAAGTGCCGCAGGGATCAGTCGATAACACTCGAACAGACTATAACCTGCTTCCGCACCGCCGCCCTGATTGAACAAAATAATCGCCCAGTCCACACGGTCTGCAAAATACGTCATAAGGATCATGATCACAGCGCTGATGACTACTGCCTTTTTGGTCAGTTTTCCGCCCAGCATCTCATATCCCTTCAGAACGCACACCGCCATGATCACACCGGATAATGCTGCTACATATCCCAACTGGCTTAAGATCAGAACACTGAGCATTCCCAACAGGGATCCTAACAGGGCACCTACAATACCGCCTACGATGTTTTCTTTCTTCTGCGCCTTCTGCTGTGTCTTCATTGCGATGTCACTGCGCAGCTTCATCTCGCAGTCCGGACATAAATGATAGTATTCACCGCCCATTCTGAACGCTCCGGTCTCTACATTCTGACCGCACAGATCACAGCAGGGACTGTAACTGTTTGTACGCAGGAATGTCGTTGTAGCTGCAAGTGCTTCGTTCAATGTATCCTTACATTTTTCCGCATTGGACTGTGCCTTCAGTGATACTCTGATATCCAGATTCTTCTGACCAAAACTCGCGATCTTCTTGCTGCTTTTCTGAAACCCTTTCACAGCCTGCTTGTCAAATGTCGACCCGTCAGCGCTTTTTGCCGCCGTATGCAGTACCATCATATACGGATATCTTGCATCGGGTGCATAGACGATAAAGTCAAACCCATCCCGTTCCCCATGAAACAAGTCATTGGTTTCATCATAACGCAATCCGGTTCCCATGGCAATCTGCTGATAATTTTCAATCTTCTTTTTCTGATTCATTTTTCTCCCATCCTTTGTAATAAAAAATTAGTAATCGCTCTAAAGCGTTACGAAAATCACACTTTTCCATTTTACACTTTACCGTGTTAATATGCAACCCTATTAGGGGTTTTTAGCCGATTAACCTATTTGCCATGAAAAAAACTGTAGGCACACCTGTGTAACCTACAGTTTTTGAACTTCCTTATAAATAGAACAAGGTAATCGAAATCACGCAAATACGGATTTGCATTCCATCAGCATTTGATCTCAAGGTAACCTAACAGCTTGCCCATATCGTACTCTTCCAGCACACCCAGATTGGAATCATAGAATTTTCCATCATAGTGTACCAGATAGTGACAGAAACGTCCCATCTTCTCCATCATGATGCAGCACTTAGGCAGTACAGCGGGTCTACCCTCGGTATATACGATGATGTCGGTATGGTCAATGCCGTAATAGTTCAGTGCAGAGATCACGCGACCCATGGTAGCCTGCCACTCTCTGCAGTCCATAACGCTGATCACTTCCGCAATAGTAACACCTGCCAGCATTGCTACACATGCCTGGCCGCACAGACCGTCCTCGGGCTGGATGATCACATTCATGCTGTCGATCTTGCGGATCGGGTTCTCGAAGCTGTAAGGGCTGTTCTGGTCCATACGGATCAGGGAGCCGTTAATATGTAACAGGATCTTGTGGGGCACACCCAGCTCTACCTTTACAGCAGCTTCATCGGTGATCACGATCTCGTAATTGCCCTTCTCCTTGGGATGAAGCTCACACTGAATGATATTGTTATCCAGAACGATATCTCCCTTGATGCCTTCTCTCTGATGACATACTTCCCATACATTAAAAGGAATCTGAATGGTATATCCTGCATCCTTTTTTTCTACTTTCGATTCAAAAAAATATCTCATGATTCATTCCTCCGTTGCTTTTGCTGTTCCCGAATATTCTCTTAAAGAAAAAGATTTACGAAAGCGGTTACATTTTCTATTTTCCTTGATTCTAGCAAAAATTTCCGTCCTTGCAAAGAGCTTGTGGAAAAGTACTAAAAAAAAAACATCCTGTCAAAATTTTATCATAATAACCGCATATAAAATAAGCCATGCTCCGCAAAAAAATGTCTTGCAGGCACATGGCTCATCCTTGTTTTTATAAATTCATATCTCTGATATTGTCTGCTGTCTATAGACCCATGATTGCAGATGCCACCCGGAAATATACCAGCAAAGACAGTGCATCCACGATGGTAGTGATAAAAGGACTGGCCATGACCGCCGGGTCGAAGCCCAGACGCTTTGCCAGAACCGGCAGTAAACAGCCGATAATCATGGCGATCACTACGGCAGCTATCAATGTCAGGCATACAGAAACCGCCACCAGCACTCCTACTCTGTCCAGCAGCAGTAATTTTACAAAATTGGCTGCGGAAAGAGTAATACCGCAGATCAGTGCCACGCGGATCTCCTTGAATACGACCTTCGGCACATCCCGGTATTCGATCTCATTCAGGGACAGTCCACGGATGACCGTAACGCTCGCCTGACTTCCGGCATTACCGCCGGTATCCATCAGCATGGGGATATATGCCACCAGTACTGCGCATACGCTTAATGCGTCTTCAAAAGAAGAAATGATGGCTCCGGTAAAGGTAGCTGACACCATCAAAAGCAGCAGCCAGGGAATACGCTTTTTGAAGGTCTCAAATACTCCGGTCTTCATATAGGGCTTATCGCTGGGCACGATAGCCGCCATTTTTTCCATATCCTCCGTGGTCTCTTCTTCGATGATATCCACGATATCGTCCACGGTGATAATACCTACCAGCCGGTTCTCATTGTCCACTACCGGCATGGCTGTAAAGTCGTATTTTTTGAACTGTCTGGCAACTTCCTCCTGGTCCATCAGCGTATTGATGGAGATGACATTTTCATGCATGATGTCACCAATGATCTCGTCGCCGTCCATAAGCAGCAGATAGCGCAGAGCAACTGTTCCCACCAGTCTTCTCTGGGCATCTAAGACATAACAGATATTGATAGTCTCACTGTCAAGGCCCACCTTACGGATCCGCTCGATGGCCTGATTCACCGTCAGATTCTCCTTCAGGTCTACATATTCGACCGTCATGATACTTCCGGCGGAATCTTCCGGATAACGCAGCAGATGATTGATATCTCTGCGCACATCGGGGCTTGCGTTGGTCAGAAGCTTTTTGACAATATTGGCAGGCATCTCCTCCAGCAGATCGGCCGCATCGTCCGCCATCAGGTTGTTGATGATGTTCGTTGCTTCCTTATCTGACAGGGACGTGATGATCTTCTGCTGATTGTCCATATCTAAATAGGAAAAAACGTCTGCCGCCAGGTCCTTGGGAAGGATGCGGAAGACCTTTAACATCTCTTCCTCTTCCAGTTCTTCCAAAAGTCCCGCAATATCGGCATCGTTGAGTTCAGCCAGATACTGGCGCAGCTTGGTGTACTGCTTGGTGTTAAGAAGCTCTAATACCTCTTCCAGTTCTTTGATCTGTTCCATGATGATCCTCCTTATGATGTTTTCTATGGGTGTAACTTACATGGCAACTTCGCCCCGGAAGTGGGTTGTCAGAGCTCTTCTGTGTACACTTCATAAAAACCACCACCTTTCCTCATGGAATCCTTAAACCGATATTTTTATTTTATTTCATTGACTATTCTTTGTCAACGAAATAAGTCTCTTTCAATTTCTCAATTTTTACCTTTCCACAGGTGGTTTCTGTCAGGTTTTTCCTGACTTTTTCCTCTTTTTCCACCGGGATAAGTAAAATAAATTTTACGTTTTCGGCATAGATACTGTCTGTGGGAACGATGCCCTGCTGTCCGAAATAGTATTGCAGCTTTCCTACATCATTATAATCCGCCGCAACTTCCAGTTCACAGCCTTTTCGCATGATCCCCGTCTCGCAGTGGGCAAGTCCTTCCTTCACAGCCTGGGTATATGCACGCACCAGTCCACCGGTACCCAGCAGAGTGCCGCCGAAGTACCTCGTCACCACCACCGCGATATTGCGGATCCCTGAGCCGGTCAGCACCTCTAACATCGGTCTGCCCGCAGTGCCGGAGGGTTCTCCGTCATCACTGCACCTTGTCAGCTCTCCTCTGCTTCCTATTATAAATGCAGAACAGTTATGCCTGGCATCCCAGTACTTTTTCTTCATTTCTTCTATAAAAGCTACGGCCTCTTCCTCGGTTTCGCACTTGCGGATCGTTGCGATGAAACGGGATTTTTTCTCAACGATCTCTCCTTCGCCGCCGGATAATAATACTCTGTAGCTGTCTGTTACTGCCGTATCGCCCATGTTAACCTCACTTGTTTTTTGTTTTCCTTCGGATTCTTTTCCAGTGTAGCATAACTTTTCCAAAATGTGAAACAATTCTAAAGACTGGAAAGAAAGCCTTTATTTACATAGCATTATTTGGTATAATATTTTCGTCTGTATCTCAGACAGAAAGGACTTATTGTATGAATTATGGTAAAAAAGGTGTCCGAGCGAAGCAGAAGGCACTCAACTCTAAATCACAAAAATGGGGAAGGAAGCTCGCACTGACCTGTGTCAAGATCATGCTTGCTGCTGTCGTAGGCATCGGCATCTGCGGTGTAGCCGCCGGTATCGGTGTTTTCCGCGGCATCCTCTCTTCCACTCCCACGATCCGGCTGTCCGATGTCGTGGCGGTAGGAGAAGCTACCATCGTCTATGACAGTGAAGGCAACGAGATCGACCAATATGTCAGCACCAACTCCAACCGTCTCTCCGTAGGCATGGATGAGATTCCCGACTACATGGGCAAAGCCTTCGTGGCAATCGAGGACGAGCGTTTCTATCAGCACAACGGTATCGACTTCAAGAGCATTCTCCGTGCCGGTTACCAGTTTTTAAAGACCGGCGGTGAAGAGGCCCAGGGTGCCAGCACCATTACCCAGCAGCTTCTAAAAAATACCGTCTTTACGGACTGGACCTCCGAGGGTAATAACAAGATCAAAAAAATCAAGCGTAAGATCCAGGAGCAGTATCTGGCACTGGAAATCACCAAGTATTATTCAAAGGATGAGATTCTGCTGCGTTACATGAACGCCATCAACTTAGGGCAAAATACTCTGGGTGTGGAATCCGCTTCCCTACGTTACTTCGGTAAGCACTGCAGCGACCTGACGATTTCCGAGTGTGCTGTGATCGCTAGTATTACGCAGAACCCTTCCAAATACAATCCGATCCGGCATCCGGAAGAAAATGCAAAACGTCGTGAGACCTGTCTGAATAAAATGCTGAAGCTTGGATTTATCAGTCAGGCACAATACGATGAAGCCGTGGCAGATACCGATGCGGTATACGAGCGTATCGGTCTGTACGACATAGATTATCAGGAAGCCAACGCCACCACCGGTTCTTACTTCTCGGATGCAGTATATGAACAGGTAAAACAGGATCTGATCCTTGCAGGTTATAACGAAGCCATGGCAGAGACCCTGCTGACCTCTGGCGGCTTACGTGTGGAATCCACACTGGATCCTAAGATTCAGGCGATCCTGAACGAAGAATACGCAGATCCGTCCAACTATCCGGAGAACGTGAAATGGTATCTGAACTATGCTCTTACCATTATTTCCTCCGATGGTACAAAGAATAATTTCAGTAAAGAAAATATGATGACCTGGTTCAAGGAAAATCAGAATAAAAAGTTCAATCTGATCTTCTCTTCCCAGGATGATGCTTATGCAGCTGTCGATACGTATCGTTCCGCCATGTTAGCCCAGTTAGGCGTGGAAGACAATGCGGATAACTACGAAGAGACGATCACCATGACGCCTCAGCCACAGTCCGCAATGGTCATCGAGGAACAGAGTACCGGTCATATCGTCGCTATGATCGGTGGCCGTGGTACCAAAGAAGGCCGCCGGACCCTGAATCGTGCTACCAGCGCAAAGCGTCTGCCAGGATCTACTTTTAAAGTAGTTGCTTCTTACGCTCCCGCCCTGGACAGTGCCGGCAAGACTCTGGCAACTGTTTATAATGATGCACCGTTTAACTACGCAGACGGAACTCCCGTACGTAACTGGTACAAATCCGGTTACCGCGGCATCCAGAATATCCGCAGTGCGATCCGTGACTCCCTGAATATCATCGCTGTAAAAAATATTACTGTGATCACCCCGAGACTCGGTTACGATTATCTGTTGAATTTTGGTTTCACTACTTTAACAGATGGCGTCCAGGTCGGCAATGAGATCAAGTCCGATGTGAACCAGTCCCTGGCTCTGGGCGGTCTGACCTATGGTGTCACCCCTTATGAGCTGACCGCTGCTTATGCGGCTATCGCAAACAGCGGTACTTATGTAACACCTAAGCTGTACACCAGAGTCACAGATTCCGATGGCAACGTGATCCTGGACAACACCAATCCGCCTACCCGTCAGGTGATCAAGGAAACTACCGCTTTCCTGCTGACCAGTGCCATGCAGGATGTTGTTACTTCCGGTACCGGCGGAAAGGTTAATTTCGGAGGAATGGCCATTGCCGGTAAGACAGGTACCACAACAGGACCTACCGACGCATGGTTTGCAGGATATACCCCTTATTACACTGCTGCTACCTGGACTGGTTACGATAACAACGTAGACCTGAACAGTGCGGAAGACGGTGTCTCCAAGACTTTATGGCGCAAGGTGATGAAACGGGTTCATGAGGATCTGCCCAACACCCAGTTCCCGGTTCCTTCCGGAATCATACAGGTGCAGGTATGTTCCCAGTCCGGCAAGCTTCCGATCCCCGGTCTGTGTGATGGATCTGTTTATACCGAATACTTTGCAGAAGGTACCGAACCTACGGAGAGCTGTGATGTGCATTATCAGGGCGAGATCTGTGCTTATGACGGACTTCCCGCAAGTCCTGACTGCCCGTTCAAGTACACCGGTGTTGCCACGATGCCTCTGGTAGAGGATCCTGCATTACAACAGGGCTCCACCGTCATTATCAACAATCCCGACGGCACACAAACGGTCAGCACACCGAACACCAGAAGTCAGTGTGAACATGATGCAACCTTCTTTGCGAACCCGGATTATGAATCCGTGATCAATCAGCAACAGGCTGAGATCAACGCACGGAATGCCGCTGCACAGCAGCCTGCAGAATAACTTAACATTAAACACCATACAGTCCCTGTATTACTGCATTCAGCGGTTTTATAGGGACTTTTATATGTATATAAAAAAAATGCTGCATACAACTTTTCGGTCATATGCAGCACTCTTATTATTTTACTTATATAGAATATGGATTGCTTACTATACAATACCCTGTGCGGTCATAGCATCTGCAACCTTCAGGAAGCCTGCGATGTTAGCGCCTGCTACGTAGTTGCCTTCCATGCCGTACTTCTTGGCTGCATCATCCAGGTTGTGGAAGATGTTCACCATGATGTTCTTCAGCTTGGCATCTACTTCTTCGAAGGTCCAGGAAAGTCTCTCACTGTTCTGGCTCATCTCCAGAGCGGAGGTAGCAACACCACCTGCATTAGATGCCTTGCCGGGGCAGAACAGAACACCGTTCTTCTGGAAGTACTCAGTAGCTTCCATGGTGGTAGGCATGTTAGCACCCTCTGCTACTGCGAATACGCCGTTAGCTACCAGCTGCTTTGCATCCTCCAGATCCAGCTCGTTCTGGGTTGCGCAAGGAAGAGCTACATCACACTTAATAGTCCATACACCATGCTCACCGTTCTTCTTCTCATGATATTGTGCACTGGGTCTTGCTGCTGCATACTCAGTCAGTCTTGCACGCTTAACTTCCTTAACTTCACGTAACAGAGCTACATCAATTCCTTCGGGATCATAGATCCAACCGGTAGAATCGGAACAGGTAACTACCTTTGCACCTAACTGCTCTGCTTTCTGGATAGCGTAGATTGCTACATTACCGGCACCGGATACAGCAACGGTCTTGCCTGCGATATCCTTGCCATTACACTTCAACATCTCCTCGGTCAGATACAGCAGACCGTAACCGGTTGCTTCGGTTCTTGCCAGGGATCCGCCGTAGCTTAAGCCCTTACCGGTCAGAACGCCTTCATACAGGCCGGTCAGTCTCTTGTACTGTCCGTACATATAACCGATCTCTCTTGCGCCGGTACCGATATCACCAGCGGGAACATCGGTGTCTGCTCCGATATATTTGTAAAGTTCTGTGATGAAGCTCTGGCAGAAAGCCATGATCTCTCTGTCGGATTTGCCCTTGGGATCGAAATCGGATCCACCCTTACCACCACCGATCGGCAGGCCGGTCAGGGAGTTCTTGAAGGTCTGCTCAAAACCAAGGAACTTGATGATACCTAAGTTTACAGAAGGATGTAAACGTAAACCACCCTTGTAAGGTCCGATTGCGGAATTGAACTGTACACGGAAGCCGTTGTTAACCTGAACCTGACCCTTGTCATCCACCCAGGGTACACGGAACAGGATCTGTCTCTCTGGAGTTACCAGTCTCTCCAACAGAGCGTCCTTACGATATTTTTCCTCATTTGCCTCGATCACCACACGAAGAGATTCCAGAACCTCTTTGACTGCCTGGTGGAACTCGGGCTGTGCAGGATTCTTTGCTACTACCATATCAAATACTTCATCAACATATGACATCTGAATGTCCTCCTTCAATTGGTATACAGATTCATGACAACCTGGTTGCCATATGTTTTATTATAAAACGACTTTTTTAATTGCACAATAAACTTTATTCCACTAAATCGTAAAAGTTTTTGGCACTTTTCTGTAAAAATTGCACAAAAATTATACAAGTATACAATCTATAAATATTCTTTTAATGTTTTGATATTGCTGTTCTCCATGGCAATCAGTTCCTTCGCCAGTGCCCTGCTGGCGGTATCCGCCAGCTCTTCGTTATGCGCCAGCACTTTCTCCATCTCCAGCACACCGTTATTGCTTCCCTTGATGATCATTTCCGCTATGTGTCCCGTGCTGGTATTCAAAAGCGTATTGTATCCGATGCCTATCTTAAGCATCATATTCTCCATGGCATTCGATCGATAAATCTGTGCCTTGCCTTCTGCCAGTTTCTGCACCGCCCTGTCATGCAGTCTGGAATATTGCAGCTCCTGGTCTGCCACTGTCGCAGCCAGACGTTCATCGTAGATTTTATCCGTGACGGCATCCAGTGCTTTTATTGCCATTTCTGTATTCCGCTTAATTTCCCGATAGATATTAATGTCCTGTTTTTTCATAAGAAAAGCTCCTCACCGTTTTTGGTAAGAAGCTTTCCCTGAAATGTCATATTTTATTCGTGCAATACGAATTGTTCCGCAGCTACGCTGCTCTCACAATTCTACCTACATTCGGATTCCGCTGATTTGCTGACACAAATCGCTTCTTCCTCATGTAGGTGCGATTTTCTTAAGTTCATAAGTCGCCGTATGCAAGCATCCGCGAGCTTATGAACTTAGAAAATCTATTGCACATACTCACTCTTCACGTATCCGATCTGTCCGTTGTACTTGATCTTGCTCCAGTCGCCTTCGGTACCGATAAGATCCGCGCTGTCACCGCCGGAGAGCACGCCCAGGCGATCTGCCGTCTCGCTGGCTGACGCACGTACATTAATATTGGTGGTTGCCGTAACGGTTCCGATCGTCTCGGCACCTGCCACGCTCTCTACTGTCTGCAGGAATTCGCTCTTGATATAGCCTTCCTTGCCTTCATAATCTACTTTTGTCCAGCCGTTGGGGCGCTGTTCCAGAAGCTGAAGCTTAGTACCGCCGGATACTTTGCCCAGCTTATCAGCCTGTTCGCTGTCAGAGCTTCTGACATTTACTGTGGTGGTCGTGGTCACATACTGCGGTCCCTGCTCCTCTGCCGGCTGGTCGCCGCCCTCTGTGGGTGTCTCCTGACCGCCGTCCGTGGTTCCTTCTGTATTTTCACCTTCTGTGTTCTGCGAATCACCTGCTACCTGATTTGCCAGCTTCTCACCCACGGCAATACTTACCTGCGAATCCAGCTCACTGATATACTGAAGGACTTCCGGGTGATCTACCATCAGCTCGTTGTACTCTACCGTGATCTTGTTGTTGAACTCTACAACATCATCCTGCGTGCTGACTGTTTTGATATAATCGTTTACTTCTTCACTGTTCTCACCGCGCTTGATATACAGCTCTCCCTGATCATTCGTGCAGATATAAAGTGCCTGGTATCCGGGAACTTCTTCGTCATGTCCCACGAATTTGATCTTATAATACACATAGGCTATAACAGATCCATCCTCCGGTCCTGTCTTGGTGTAGATCTCCAGTGTCGGATAATAATCAATATATTGAGCCAGTTCCACATAACGGTACATGTCCTTGTCGGAGATCTCATCACATACTGCGCGGAGTGTGCTCTCGTCTCCCGTTGCCATTGCATTATAATAAGTAGCGATCAGGGAATAGATATCGCCTTCCTCATTCGCCACCAGCGGAACTTCCTGTGAAGCGGTCTCGGTCTCCGCCTGGCTTGCCGCCAAAGCGCTCTCAGCTTCCGCCTCCTGTTGTGCTTCCTTATGACTGCTGTTCATGCTTAAACTTACGGACACCGTAACAGCCACTGCCACTACCACTACTGCCGGAAGCACGATCTTATTATGTTTTATGATATAATTACCGATGGAATGTATTTTCTCTTTCCACATATAAATTCCTTTCCGAGTCTTAATCTCAATGGATCATTCTCTCAATTCCAAAAATATCTCCTGAATCGCAAAAAGCCGCAAGCGGCTTCTCAAATCTCTCCCTATAATCAAGGTGATGTAAATGCATCCGACAGGAATCGAACCTGCATTAAAGGCGTCGGAGGCCTCCGTTCTATCCATTAGACTACGGATGCAAATATTACAAATTTGTTACATCACCTCGACTATAATATCATAAAACACTACATATGTCCAGTTTAAATTTAAAGTATTTTCACACAGCGTTCCTTACAGCTGTATAAGTAAAGACTATCAGACAACACATCCTCCGGAGGGATCTCACTGCTGTTTACCTCAGCGATCATTTCTTTTAATTCCTCCGCACTTCTTCCCTGAGACAGCGGGAGCAGAATAAATTCGTGTACCGAACTGGGGATCAGATAATAGTCTCCTCCTACACTTCCCGCCAGCCGCTCCAGCACCTTCGGATACATAATGCAGCAGGCTCCATATGTCTTCCTGGAGTTGGTCAGGATCATCATGGGGATGATCTGATCCAGCTTCCCTGCGATATCCTCCCCCATTTCTTCCAGTTCCTGCAACATTTCCCGTAACGCACTTTTCATGGGCATGATCTCACAGGGGAAAAGCTTTGGTGTATTTTTCACGGCGCATTCAAACAGCTCTCTGTCTGTCACACCCCAGACTTCCAGGTGGGAATGATACACCGGGATCACGCCGTTGATCACTCCTCCTTCCTCACAGGCATAGTAGAAGCATGCCGCCAGATCCAGGATGGGGATAAAAGGAGCCTTTTCCAATAGTTCTTTATTTTTCGCCTTGTTGATCAGGCGAAAACAGATTCTGTCTTTCACTTTCTCAAAATCACAAAAGAAAGAGATATCGATCTCTTTTCCCACTGCATCATCTCTGTATACGGAGACGATCTTGCGGATAATATCTGCGAAAGTAATCCCCTGCTCATACGCCGCCAGGAAAGAATTCAGATATATGGTCGGCATGATATTATCCTCACCCCGACGGATCACAAGTCCCTGAAGGATCACACCGTTGTTCTTCCGGACTTCCTTCAGTTCCACATGGTATTCTTCTCCCAGTGCCTCTCTGACCGCATGCTGTACCTTAGTTGCAAAAACCAACATTTCCATATGTTACCTCCATGCCTCTCCGAGACAGCATCTCCCCAGAGCTGTCTTCCCATGCGTCATGTGGTATTTCTTCGCTGTTATGTACTGTAAAGCAACAAAAAAGGCAATAAGCCACTATTAAAGTTGCTCATTGCCTTACAGGTTCTGTAATCAGAATATCAGTGATTATGCACGAGACAGATACTCACCGGTTCTGGTGTCGATCTTGATCTTGTCACCCTGGTTAACGAACAGAGGTACAGCTACGGTAGCTCCGGTCTCAACGGTAGCAGGCTTGCTGGCACCGGTAGCGGTATCACCCTTGAATCCGGGCTCAGTCTCTGTGATCTCCAGTTCTACGAACAGAGGAGGCTCAACGGAGAATACGCTGCCATTGTGAGAGCAGATCTTGCACATCTCGTTCTCTTTTACGAACTTCAGTGCATCGCCTACGGTCTCAGCATTCAGTGCAACCTGATCGTAAGTCTCGGTATCCATGAAGTAGTACAGATCACCATCTTCATACAGATACTGCATATCCTTTCTATCAATACGCGCCTGAGGGCACTTCTCAGTAGGACGGAAGGTCTTCTCAACTACACCGCCACTCTTGATGTTCTTCAGCTTGGTTCTAACGAAAGCTGCGCCCTTTCCCGGCTTAACATGCTGGAATTCGATAATCTGGTAAACATTGTTATCATACTCAATGGTAATACCATTTCTGAAATCACCTGCAGAAATCATAATGTATTCCTCCTAATATTTTCACGTCATAATTCTTTAATATTTTAATATAAAAGCATACATATTTCAACTACTTTTGAATATTTTTTTCAAATTTCTCTTAAGAAATCAATTGCCTGCAGATATCCGTCCAGTCCCTGACCATAGATCTGCTTATTGCATACCGGTGCCGTCACGGAAATCTTACGGAATTCTTCTCTGCTTGTAATATCGGAAATATGGACTTCCACTTTCGGAATATCCACGCTTGCCAGTGCGTCCCGGATGGCGTAACTGTAATGGGTATAGGCTCCCGGATTGATCACAATACCGTTTGTTCCATCAAAATAGGCTTCCTGGATCCTGTCGATAATGGCTCCCTCATGATTGCTCTGGAACGTCTGGATATCATCCCCGGTCTCCTTTGCCTTTTTGTCGATCAGATCCAGCAGATACTGATAATCCTGCGTGCCGTAGATTTTTTTCTCCCGGATTCCCAGAAAATTCAGGTTGGGTCCGTTGATCACTAAAATTTTCATTTTCTTCTCACGCTCCTTTTTCTTCGGGGCTTCTTTCAGCTTACGAAGCTGCAGCTGTAATTCCTCTGCCAGTTCATCGGAATGTCCCTTATTTGCATCCAGGATGATATCCGCACATTCCGTATAGATTTTATCCCGTACTTCTAACAATTCCCGGATTCTTCCAAGCGGATCCTCACATTGAAGCAGCGGTCTTGTGGTATCGTTTTTGAGTCTCTCATAGACCACTTCCGGTGACACTCTTAAGTATACCACTGTTCCACATTGATGCAGCAGGGGACGGTTCACGGGATTCACCGGGGTTCCTCCGCCTACGGACAGAATATACTCGTATTTTCTGCTGCCGCATTTGCGTAAGATTTCCGTCTCCAGTTCCCGGAAATAGGCTTCCCCGTCATCCGCAAAAATCTCTGAAATGCTCCTGCCTTCCTGCCTCTCAATCATTTTATCCGTATCTTCCACCGGCATCCGCAGCAGATAGGACAGCTTTAATCCCAGTGTAGTTTTCCCTGATCCCATAAAACCGATCAGGACTATATTCCTGCGCTTGTGCTTCATTCTATTTCCCATCCTCTGTCTTTTTCGCTTCCTGCATCCGTTCATAGACTTTGTCTGCCAGCCACGATTTGATCTCACAGCCTGTCCACAGTTCAAACGCAATAATTCCCTGGTACAGCAGCATCTTCGCTCCGTTGTATGCCTTGCCGCCCTGAGCCTCCACCAGCTCCATAAAACGGGTCTTCGGCGGATTAAAGATCAGATCGTAACCGGTATGTACTTTTTCATAAAATGCAGGATCCTCGATCACGGCCGCATCACAGCCTGGATACATTCCCACGCTGGTAGCCTGTATTGCAAGATATCCTTTTCCTGCCGGAAGTGTGTCATACGCATCCATAGGCATTGCTTTTGCAAATTTCCTGCCGGCGATACGATTGACTTCGTCCGCCACCTCCTGTGCTTTCTGCACCGTGCGGTTAAGAAGGATGGCTTCCCTTGCCCCCTTATCCAACAGTAGCATAGCCACGGCTCTCGCCACACCGCCGGCACCCAGGATCAGGACTTTTTCTCCCTTCACCTTCACACCATCTTCACACATTGCGCGGTACAATCCGGGCATATCGGTGTTATATCCCTTATAGCCTGTCTCGGTCCGTACCAGAGTATTCACCGCTCCGATATTCTCTGCCAGCGGATCGATATCCGTCAGATACGGGATCACATCACTTTTATAAGGAACCGTCACATTTAAACCCAACAGGTTCAGCGCAAAGGCTCCTTTTATGGCATCTTCCAGTCTTCCGTTCTCCACATGAAACGGAACATATGCCAGATTCTCGCCCAACACCATGGACAGCGTGTTATGAATCACCGGTGACAGGGTGTGCTCCACCGGGTTGCCGATCAGTCCACAGGTTCTGGTATAACCATTGATATCATTCAGCATTTTACTTTCCTTTCCGGCGGCATTCTCTATGGTAGAAAAACAGCACAATTTTTTCTAAATATCTCTTCAGGACGATCTGGATCTCTTCCTTAGGATGGATAGGGCGCGTCAGATAGGTCACGATGCCGCATTTTTTGGCGCCCCACACATCCGTGAACAGCTGGTCTCCCACAAAAAATGTAGTCTCCTTCGTAGTATGCATCTGCTCCATGGCACGCAGATAGCCGTCTCTTCCCGGCTTGCCTGCCTTATATATATAAGAAGCTCCTACCGCGTCCGCAAAGCTTTTCACCCGGGGCTCCTTATTGTTCGATAATAGAAGCGTCTGAAATCCCAACTCCCGCAGTCTGCCGAAAAATTCGATTGCCTGCGGCGTCGCCGGTGCCCCGTGGGGTACCAGGGTATTATCAATATCAAAAATGATCCCGCGATAGCCCTTTTCGTATAATGTTTTGTAATCTATGCCATAGGCGGAATCCGCCTCATGATCCGGGTAAAACTGATGCAGCATATGTCCCGCCTTTCGTTTCTTTCTCAAAATGATGTCGGGTTCAAAAGCCCCCGACTTTGATGTAATCCGCTTTTTCCCACGGGGAGAAGGTCTGAAAATATGCCTCTTCCAGCGGGATCCACAGCTGTAAAAAGTCCTGTAATCGGTCCTCGCCGTTCCGATTCCGGATCCGATCTTCCTGCGTCTTCCCGTCAATATCCAGAAATACTCTCCGGTCCATATAGTCACCAAATACCGGATGGCAGCTGTATGCTCCCTCTACGAATACGAAACCGTTATTTTCAACCGGGATCTCTTCTCCCAAAGCCATCCGGGAGCAGTCAAATCTCCGATAGGAAAAAGGTCTGCCGGATGCAAGATTCGGGATCACTTCCGTTAAAAAGCGTTCATAGTGCACATTTCCCCCGGGCTCGCTTCTGCGTTCCGGTGTCCGAAGTGCAGGTGGCAGGAAGAAATCATCCATATGGATCACATCCCCGCCCAGTTCCTTTACCAGTCTTTTAGCCAGTGTCGACTTCCCGGCAGCGCATCTTCCGTCAATGGCAATGATCCGTACCTCTTTAGAAAGTTCCCGTAATTCCTCTGCCAGATCATTAAAAAATCTTCGCGATCTCATCCACAGCCTCCGCTTGTCACGCCGCTCTTCATAACCTTACTCCTGTAAAAATAGTACCTGTTTCATGATAGCATGACAGATGCTTTTTTGCAATTTATCTTGACAAAAAAATGCTTACCCTTTATCATAAATTGAACTTCACGAAAGATCCTTATCAGGAGGTTTCATTCCATGAAAAAATTAACCGTTTTAAACAAGAGTATTATCACCGCTGTGTGTGTTGCCTTATGTGTGGTACTGCCTATGGCTCTGCATGCGATCCCTAAGGGTGGTGTCCTGTTCTCTCCCATGCATCTGCCCGTGCTGCTGTGCGGTCTGGTCTGCGGGGCTCCCTTCGGTCTCATCTGTGGTATTTTAGGACCCTTTGTATCCAGTATGCTCACCGGCATGCCCGCTTTCGGCTATATGCCCATCATGATGATCGAGTTAGGACTCTATGGCCTGATCAGCGGTCTGGTCATACAGTTTCTCCGCAGCGGCAAGCTGGTCATTGATCTGTATGCAGCGTTGATCATCGCCATGCTTGGTGGCCGCGTGATCACCGGAATCCTGCGTGCCCTGATCTTCGCCGGCGGTTCTTACAGCTGGTCTGCCTGGGCTACCGGATATTTCGTATCCTGCCTCCCCGGCATCATCATCCAGCTGATTTTACTTCCTACTATCTATGTGGCATTGGAACGCGCTCGTCTCCTGCCGGTTCGTTACACTGCCGTTTCTGCTACCGCAGAGGCCGAAGCTGCATAATAATTATGATACCAGGGTCAATAGATCTAAGCCCACACGCGCTTGCTCATATCGGATAGGGTGCTATATGCCAGTGGCACATGTCTGGCACGGACCGAAGCGGATGGGAAAAGCAGTAGTGCGTAGCACATACAAAATGGCTCCTCTGTCTTACGACAGGAGAGCCATTTTTTGTTTGTAGATCCGTATGAAATACAGGATTTCCGCCACTGCGGTAATGCTCCAGGAGAACATATACAGCAGGTACAGGGACGGAATCGTATGAAAATATGCAAATACCGTATAAACCCAGATCACACGGAATACGCAGGAGCCCATGATGACAATGAACATCGGTACAATGCTTTTGCCCAGAGCTCTGGCTGCCGCAATGGTACAGTCCATAAATGCCGAGATGCAATAGGAAAAGCCCATAATCGTCAGACGATACATTCCGGCATCCATAACTGCCGCATCTCTGGTAAACAGAGACAAAAACGGTCTTCCGAAAACCACCAGTGACACTCCCAGAAGCAGACCGATGCCGAAGGAATACGCCAGGCTGATGAGGTAACTGTTCCGCACTCTTTTCTTTTTGCCGGCGCCGTAATTCTGCCCCATAAAGCTGCCACAGGCGGTATAGAAGGCTGCCATGACATCATACACCAGTGCATCCGCATTGGTAGCTGCGGAATTGCCCGCCACCATAATAGCATCGAAGGAGTTTACACCCATCTGGACAAAGCTGTTGGCGAACTGGAAGATCACGTTCTGTAATCCGGAAGGCATTCCCAGCTTCAGAATATCCCTGGTAAGCTCCCGATCCATCTGTAGGTTTCCGGGATGCAGTGCATAGATGTCTTTGCTTCGAAGCAGTGCCTGTAAGATCAACACGGCGGATACGTATTGGGAAATGATACTTGCTAATGCCACTCCCGCTACATCCATCCGGCAGACAATGACGAAGAAAAGATTTAAGATAATATTCAGCACTCCGGAAAATCCCAGATAATACAGCGGCTTTTTCGTATTGCCCACCGCACTGTACACCGCGTTACCGAAATTGTAAATGGCCAGTGCCGGCATTCCCAGGTAATAGATCCGCAGGTACAATACCGCTTTGTTCAACAGTTCTTCTTTCGTCTTCAATGCCGTCAGCATCCACTCAGACAAGCCTACCCCCAGCACTAATAACAATACGCCCATGATCAGGCTGACCAGCGCTGCGGAATGGATGGTCTTCGACAGGCTGTCCTTATCTTTTGCGCCGTAATATAATGCCGTTAATACATTGATACCGCCGGACAGACCAATGAGGAACCCGGTAAACATAGTGACCAGTGTCGCCGTGGAGCCCACTGCGCCCAGAGACAGAGATCCTGCGAACTGTCCGATCACTGCAATATCCGCCATATTGAAAAGCACCTGCAGCAGATTAGACAGCATCAGCGGCACACTGAAGATCAGTATTTTCTTCCCTAAGGATCCTTCCGTCAGATCCTGCATATTCTGTTTCATCTTTCTTTTATCCTTTTCCCTGTTACTTACTTGCTTCCAATTACAATCCTCCCCGCCAGCTTCCACTCTGACGAAAAGAACGGTCAAAAAGCTTTTTTGCTCTCTGACCGTTCCCTATTCTAGCATATCTTTTCTTTGTATGCCATATTTCTTTTCTATATTTTTCTGCTATATTTATCTGTTTTCTGCTATATTTATCTGCTATTTTTCTGCTGTATTACGCTGCCTCTTTGTCTGAATTTTTCCCGGCACCGAACAGCTTACGGATGCAGCTGTAAGCGACCATAACGCCCAGTACCATAAGCAGCACGGCAACGATCAGCTGTAAACCGTCTACCAGGAAGGTTGCCTGTCCGGCAGCCACATTTTTCACCAACGCGGTCGTCTTCTGGATCAATGCGGTGAAGGTTACGACTAACATCATTCCCATGGGGAAGTACAGCGTCCAGCCGGTACGACCGGTGGTTTTTAAGAATACTGCCAGTGCGATCAGTACCAGTGCGGCCAACAGCTGGTTCGCAGAACCGAACAGTGGCCATACATTGTTGTATCCGCCCAGAGTCAGCAGATAGCCGAAGAACAGGGTGATCACGGTTGCAAAATATTTATTGGTCAGAACCTTCTGCATGGGAGTCATCTTTGCAGTGTCTGTGGTATCCCCTAAGAACAGCTCCTGGAAGGACATCCGTCCGATTCTTGCTACAGAATCCAGGGAAGTCAGTGCCAGTGCGGATACACACATGGTCATAAAAACGGTTGCCACGGTTACGGGAACACCCATCTTCTCCAGGAATCCTGCAACGCCGGAGGAGAAAATGGAGAAAGGAGTGCCATCGGGTTTCGTACCGTTCACAGCTACTGCTCCGACAACTACCAGTGCTACCACACCAAGCAGGCTCTCTACGATCATGGCACCGTACCCTACCATGGGCATATCTTTTTCATTGCTGATGGTCTTGGAGGAAGTACCGGAGGATACCAGGCTGTGGAATCCGGATACCGCACCGCAGGCGATTGTGACAAACAGCGTCGGGAACAGGCTGCTGTTGCCCACCTGAAAACCGTTAAATGCATTCAGCTCCATATCGGGATGTGCTACGACCACACCGAGTACAGCGCCGATGATCATGCCCAGTAACATAAAGGTGGTCATGTAATCTCTGGGCTGCATCAGAAGCCACATAGGCATTACGGATGCCAGGAACAGGTATGCCATGATGATGTAGATCCATACGGTCTTGGAAGCATAGATTGGAAGCTTCATACCTACCGCAAACATCACTACCAGCAGACCGATGGCTACGACTGCCTTGACCCACTCGTTCATTTTTCCAACCTTTTTCTGGATCAGACCGAAGATCACAGCGACCAGGATGAACAACATGGAAATGGATGCTGCACTGCCGTTAGCATATGCCACACTTGCATCTTCCAGTCCGGTACCTACGAAAGTACCTGCCACCATATCGGTAAAGGCTGCGATAACCAACAGCGTGAACAGCCAGCAGAACAGCATGAACAACTTTCTGCCGGTCTTACCGATGTATTTTTCAATGATCATTCCCATGGATTTTCCTTCGTTCTTCACAGAGGCATACAGGGCACCGAAGTCCTGCACCGCACCGAAGAACAATCCGCCGATCAGAAGCCACAGAAGCACAGGCACCCATCCGAATACCGATGCGAGGATAGGACCCGTCACAGGGCCTGCCCCTGCGATAGAGGAAAACTGATGAGAAAATACGGTGAATTTGGAGGAAGGTACGAAGTCCTCTCCGTCTTCATGGGTAAACGCAGGCGTCTTCGCCTTCTCATCGATTCCCCACTTTTTTGCAAGCCATCTTCCGTAGAAGACATAGCCTGCTGCCAGCACTGCCATTGCGATCAGAATGATTACCAAACTGTTCATTTTTGTTTCCTTCTTTCTTGTGTCTTGTTATTTTGTCGTGACAGAAAGAAAAATTCTGATTGCCCGTAAAACAAAAAAAGCCTTCCGTCTCCGGCGCCCTTAAGCACCCAAAGACGAAAAGCTCTAAGCTCTCCGCGTTACCACTTTGCTTGCCATGTTTTATCACATGGCCTCTTGTTCCCATCTCCATGAAATACAAATATTCCATTTCCAACAGGCTTCTAAATAACGGTAGAATACCGGTGACACCTACTTAAAATCTTCAGTGCACTTCTCACAGAGGATAGTCTGTCATACTCACATACCGCCTCACACCAGCCGACGGCTCTCTGAAATGCTTCCGTATGCAGATCTTGTTCTGCTCATCGAATTTCACTTTCTGTTCGATAGCAACAATACCACTCTGCTTTTATATTGTCAATAACTTTCTTTTCACATTTTCTTGATCTTTTTTATCATTTTCCCTTTTTATCGGCAATCAGGGGCTTAATGGCGGAATAAATTTCACTGGTGCGCTTACTGTCCTTGAACTCTTTGTTCAGGGCATTGTTGATGCCCTGCTTGGTCTTGTACTGGCGGATGAATTTTACCACCTGAGGGACGATTGCCTGATCTGTAAGGACCTTTTCTACGGCTAAAGTCAGTTCATCCGATTCCTCCGCAGGCTTCTTTTCTGCGGGTTTCTTCTCTGCGGGTTTCTTCTCAGTAGGCTTCTTCTCTGCAGCTTTCTTTTCCGCGGTCTTATCATCTGTCTTTGCAGTACTCTTCTTTCTCGTGTTGCTCTTTTTCCTTGAAGGCTTCTTCACGGGTTGTGCAGGCTCGTCCACTGTCTCAGGCTCCGGCTGTGCGGGCTCCTCGGGTACATCCGCCTTCTCAGGCTCCGGCTGTACGGGTTCTTGGGTCTCTTTCACCGGCTCCGGCTGTGTGGGCTCTTCGGGTGCATCCGCTCTCTCAGTCTTCGGCTGTACGGGTTTTTGGATCTCTTCTACCGGCTCCGGCAGTGTGGGCTGCGGCTGTTCGGGCTGCGGCTGTTCTGTCACATCCTCTGCTGCGGTAACAACTGTTTCTGTCTCCTGTTCCTCTTCTGTCAGAAGATTCTGCTCTGCCGCAGGATTCTTCCCCCATAAGAGGTTACGGATGATCCGCACGGGAACTCCCTGCGCCTTCCAGTACACCATGAGGCTGGTGAAACCATTGTCCTTGGTCACAATAAAATAATTCGGGTGTATCCCCTCCCTCTGCTGTTCGCAGATCAGATATCCCAGATAGGTTGCCAGCTGGAAATCCAGTGCATTCTTGGTACCCACCGCTACCTTGTGGTAAATGATGTCTGCCTTCGTCTCATTTAATTTCCGATGCAGGTCAAAGGTCATGCTATCGGCATTATCGCTGTAAAAAATACAGACAGTATCTTCCTCCGTCAGAAGCTCCACGCCTTCCATGCCACGGCTTTTTACATTTTCAAAATCAATCAGATAATATGCCATTATTTCTCCTCTCCGTCCGCTGTATCACTATTCTCTGCCTCTTCAGATTCTTCTATCTGCTCTGTCGGTTCTGCATCTGTTACCGTATCAACGTCGGTTGCTGCCGATGTCGCTGATGTTGCTGATGTTGTATCTTCCGGAGCGTCTATCACTTCCTGCTTTTTCTTCGGAAGCTTTTCGCGGATACTCTCTTTCCAGCCGGAGAAGACTTCCTTTGTCCGCTTTTTCCATTCTCTTTTCTTCGCTGCACGCTTCTGTCTGGCTTCTTCCTTTAACTCCAGCTTTTCCTGCTTTTTCGCCTGCTTCGCCAGTGCTTTTTCTTCCAGTTCCACTTCCTTGATGGCAGCCTTTTCGATGTCACGGATGTAATGGTTCGCCTTTTTATGATTCTTACGATCCAGGCGATACGGGTCATACAGGAAGTAGGACACCGCTCCCAGCATCAGAAGCACCACTCCGGCTATCGTAAGCGCCGGTACAATAAAGGCATACTCCGTAAATTCCAGTTCATAGCACACAAACACGATTAGCATCGCAGGGAACAGGAGCAGATACAGAACCCTCGTCAGGACATCCAATATTGCGTGCTGTCTCTTCCCATTGTTCAACAGTGTCCCCTCGATGGCTGTATAAAAAGCCATGAAAATACATAATTCCGAACCGAAGCCATGGAGATATCCACAGATTCCGGTCAAGATCAGTGACAGGAAAAACATCCCGAACGCTGTTCCCTGATACAAAGCATTGCGGTACTCCGTCATTCCCTGCAGCTTGTCCTCACTGATGCCGTGCATCTGGTAGACATCCTTGCGGATCAGGCGTTCAAACTCCTCGTTATATCGCTGTTCCTCTCTGGTGTTGCGCAGATGGTCTTCCACCGCCTTGCTCATCTGTTCAATATATTCCTGCTCCTTGCGAATGCGCTTAGTCCGAAGCTGCTCTAGCTCGTTCTGGCGTCTTACTTCCTCTTCCAGCTTACGTACTTTACCGATCCTTGGATTTTTCACCGTGATCTCCGGAGGTTCCGGGAGCACTGTGCTTTCTTTTTTTCCCTGTTCTTCCTGTTCTTCCATTTTGGGGTCCTCTTTCTGTGTGTGATCCGTTAGTCCTATTATAATTTTTCCCACACAGAAAAACAACCTTTAGTTCCCCTTTTCTTCGGTTTTCTCCCAGCCTGCCATCAAATGCAGTTCCAACGGAGCGTTATAATCCGGTTCTCCGCCTTTTTGTGCAAAAAAGCGGGATGCAGGCAGGGTCTCCACCCGTATGTCTCCCTCATCCGTTGCGAGATACCAGCCTGCGAAATGATACCCTTCCCGTTCCGGAGTCGGATATCCACACAGATACACTGTTCCGCCGGAATATTTCGGTGTCAGTGCATTATACGTCTGCGATGGTTGTCCTGCAATCGTTCCTCCATTGGCATCCAATACCATAATCATCTGCCATGTAGCAGGATCCTGCGAGTTCCACACCGCGTGAATATCCACACTACGATTGCCTTCCTCATCCGGTTTGATCCTGGCTGCATCCTCTGCGGTAAAGCTTTCCGTAAGCAGACTCCACTTCGGATAGGTATCCTTCTCACCTGAAAAATGTGCCGCCCATCCCAGGAATGCAAAGCCTTCCGGCGTCTCCGGCTGCGGCAGAGTGATCACTTCTCCGGCAAGGAGCTGTTCTATGGTGATTTCTCCTTCTTCCAGGATCCGCTCCCAGGCGTCAGCAGTGGGATTGGCCAGGTGAGTCTCATTATATATCTTGTAATATAAGGTGCCGCTTTCCAGAGGATACTGTTTTTCGATAGGTTCTGACGTTTCTGCTATTACGACATCTGTTTCCGGCTCTGTTGTCGCGGACTGTACATGGTCATTTTCCCTGCCGTCCCGATTCTCTCCGTTTTCATCAGGTACCTGCACCTCCTCCGTTGTCTGTGCCGGTATTTTCGTCTGATCTGCCTCAGTTCCATACACGCTGCAGCCAAGCAGTACACAAGCTGTCAGCATACAGAGTATGCGCATTTCTTTTCGCTTCCGGCTTTCACTGCGTTCCGGTACCCCTTTTTCCACAAGTTGTTTACTCTGCAGATATTCGTCCGGCAGCGACGGATATTCTGGGGCTATGGAATCCGGCGGGAGTGTCTGGTATTCCGGTAGTATATTGTTTTCCTGTTTCTGCATTTTATTTATCCTATGATATTTATGATCTTCTTTGATCTTCATTTTCTCTTTTATTACCGGATCCACCCATTATTTATTATGCACATCCAACTGCGGGAAGGGGCACTCTACACCCAGCTTTCGAAAGCCCAGCAGCAGATCGTGATTCAGAATACGCATGCCGGAATAGATATTTTTCTCCGAGACTTCCACTACGAACCGGAGCAATATTCCGGAATCCTGCAATGCCTGCACTCCCACGTACACAGGAACTTTTTTCATAGTATCTTCATGTGCTTTATAGATTGACTCAAGGAGTTTCGGCAGTTCACTTTCCAGCTTTTCAAGATCCGTTTCATAAGGGATGCTGATATCGCAGACAGCCTTGGAATAATTGTCGGAGCGGTTCAGGATATTTTTCATTTCGGAATTATTGATGATCTTCACATTGTCACCGGTATCCGTGATACAGGTGGTGCGGATGCCGATGCTCGTCACAGTTCCACGGAAACCGTTCACCTCCACGATGTCTCCCACATTATACTGATTCTCCAGCAGCATAAAAGTTCCTGTCACCACATCCGCGATCAGACTCTCCGCGCTGAAGCCGACGATCAGAGCCAATACTCCGACACTGGCAATGATGGTAGTCATGTTAACTCCGAGGATCGTCAGTCCTGCGCACAGGATCACCAGAAACGCAATATATTTTGTCAGACTGGATAACAGAGAGAGCACAGACCTGGCTCTGTGATTCGCCGGTTTGATCAGCCCCAGGATCCATACGATCAGACTTTTTAAGAACAATACCCCGAAGATCAAAAGCAATAATTTACAGACTGCAACTGCATTGACCGTAAATATCCTACCCAATTCCTCTGTCTGAATCTGTCCGGTTCCCAGCGCGATTCCCATAATAAGTGCTAAAAGCACTGCATACACGATTATTTTTTTCACATTTTTCTTCTTATCTTTGTCTTCCATTTTTCCCTTGTTTTCCTCCTTTGCAAACTGCTTTTTGATGGTTCATTTTATCATTTTTGCGGAGCAAAACACAGTTGACAAATGTCTCATTATGGTAATATGTGACTATTTCACAAATATAGTAACGATTACTATTATTACATTTGTTACTTTATTCCATTTTCTTTTTTCAGGAAAAGAGATATACTATATACAGAAACAAGGAAATGTTTCCATTAACCACAACGTAAAAGAAAGGATGATAGATTATGGCAAAATTATATACAATTACTTTAAACGGTGTTACAGAGGATACTTACAACAAGGCAACGGATTACATTCAGGCAAATGCCCTGCGCCTGAACTATCGCCCGGCTGCTTCCACCATTGATGCGGAATTTCCGGATGATATTGATCCCGCCAAAGCTCCGGAGCTTGCTGATGCTGTGATCCGTGAAGTGCATCAGACTCTGTAATTTACTTTTTTCATTTTCCCAGAGCTGCAAAAGTCCGTCGATGCCTTAATGCACCGACGGACTTTTTCTCATTTCTATACATGATTGTTACCGGGGATACAACCCCTTTCTTCTGATGCTCGGATCTAACGGACGGTCTCAGTCTCCCACTCTATGACAGCTCCACTGGATGCATCGATCGTAAAGTCATATTCCGTTCCGCCATAGATGATCTTGCCTTCATATTCCGGACGTCCATCGTCATAATCGAATTGCCATTCGTAGATGTCCTTCTCCGTTGCACCACTGACACGGCCAAGTGCTGTCTGCTTCGCATCTGCCTCACTGACAGTGACGCTATTGCTGCCACTCCACCCCGCTGTTTTTTCATCGTATCCGGAACTTAAAATCTCACCGGTATCCACGGCTATTTCATAGTCGTACTTCTTACCGCCTGCGTACCATTCAATTTCATACACCTGGCGTCTGCCTTCATAGTCCAGCCTGGACTTGGTGATCGTCGCATCCGTTGCCTTCACCCCTGCGTGCTCAAGAGCTATCTTCTGTGCTGTTTCTTCGTCCACTGTCCCGGTTACGGTCTGTGCCGGAGTTGTGTCAGAAGCAGCAGCGGGGGCTGTCGCCTCCGTCTGTGCCTGGGTATCGACGGCATTCTTATCCCTGCTGCTCATTTCCATGACTGCACCTGTTTCTGCGTTAACCGTGTAGGCATAGGCATAATCGCCCGAAGTAAACTCAACCTTATAACAGGACGTCCCTGCTACTTCATTCAGGGTCGTCGCTGAGATCGCTGCATTCTCCGCTGCAATATTGGCTGCCTTTAACGCTACCTCCTGTGCCGTTTCCATGCTGATCAGCTGTGCCTGGCTGCTTGCCTGCTGATTCGTTACTGCATTACCGCCACATCCGGTCATAGCCACCGCCAGGGACAGTGCTGCGCCGGTTAAAATCAACTTACGTTTCATCATCTATCTTTACCTCCTTCAATTCAAATTGAATTGCGTAGATTGTAGCAGATAGCCATTTTTTGTGTCAATAGACGATTTTTAATTTTTCTATTAAATCTCATGTAATCTATACTTCATGCGCTACGGTTTATCAGTTGATCAGCTCACTCTCCAGATCCTGAAGCATCAGATCCTGAAATTCTGCATATTTTTTTAATTTGTCCTTCTGTGCATCCAAGCTGTAACCATCCACCTGAATTACTGTTGGGTACTCCTTGCAGAAATCTGTAAATTCTATGTTGTGAAGTTTATTATTTCCAACATTATCACTAAATAAAATAATAGCTACTCCGGTCGGAGAATTCTTAAGGTGTACCAGCGTCCTTAAGCCAATATAATTGTCAACGACATATATTGACGACTTTGCCTGCTTATAAATGGATTCATATACCTCATCTGCACTACTGAATTTTGCATTAAACATAAGCCACTTTTCATCATCATCTGAAACAAAGCTGTTCATCATATTAGCCAACTCAGATTTTGTCACAACATCCTTCAAGCCTTCTGCAACATCTGAAATCTGCTTTTCAAGAGATATCATATCTGAGTTGATTTTGTTAATTTCTATTCTGTTATTAGCAGTTTCCATGCTTAACTGAAGTATTTCCCGCTGACCGATAAGATCACGATTTTCTAATATGTAATCTTTCATTTTCTTAAAAGTCTTCACAAGTGCACGGCTTTGTTTAATTGCAAGCTCGCCGCGCAAAACTGTCATAAGCATATATACTCCCTGCTCTGTAAACACATAAGGTTTGTATTTTATATTTGAACCTCTTCCCATATTCAAGGTGAAATTTTTGCACCTTGAAAGATTTTCTACTTCTTCATCATTCAATTCAAACATAAAATCATCGCCTTCAAATTTGGCAATGTTATTCTTAACCTGCCTTTTAAAATTTTTGGTTTCATACCCATAAATTTCTGCCAAGTCTGAATCAAGCATAACTTTTTTCCCTCTGAATTCATAAAGCCGACCCTTCATGTATTCTTCTGTAATTTCAATTACTGCAATTTCTTCTTTCTTCTCTTCCGTCATAAATTTCCTTCCTGATTTTGCGGTCACAATCTCAAACGAGTAAAGGAACCAGCTAATCCGTTGTGATTCTGGTTCTTTACTTTTTGTTGCCATCTCTAAATCTTACTCTTGTAGTATTTTAATTATTACGCAAGTAAGATTTCTAGTCAATATGTTTTTTCTGAAATTGACAACCACATAAATAACGTCTATAATATATTTATTACAGCTGTAAGATTTAAGGAGGGATTTGAAATGAGCGATTTACCACAGATTTCTGAAGCTGAATTTGAAGTTATGAAAATCGTATGGAAACATGCGCCGATCAGTACCAATGAAATAACAGATAAATTATTACAGACCACAAGCTGGAGTCCTAAGACGATACAGACTTTAATCAAACGCCTCGTGACCAAAGGCGCTCTGACTTATGAGAAACAGAGCCGAGTATTTGTTTACACCCCAGTTGTAAAAGAAAATGAATATATTGGTCAGGAAAGCAACTCTTTTCTGGAACGCTACTATGATGGAGATATCACTGCCATGCTGTCTGCATACATCGAAAATGACAGACTGTCTGAAACAGAAATAGACACACTCCGCTCCCTTCTTTCCAAGAGGTCAAAAAAAGGAGGCAATTAACGTGGCTAATTTTATGATACGCTTTTTCATATGCAATGTGTTTATCAGCGGTATCATTGGAATTCTTTTGATTGTCAAACGGATATTCAAAAACAGCCTGTCCAGCCGGATGCAGTATAATCTGTGGTTTCTGCTGCTCGGACTTTTAGCAGTTCCGTTTATACCGTTCCGTTTCATCGGATTTCCACAAATCTTCTCGTGGCTTGGTAGCTTAAGAAGCTCCCCTGCTTCCGGCACTGCAACCGCTATGGGAGAAGCTGTGGGAATTCATCCGGTCGGAAATACAGACTGGATGAATGATTTCGCACTTTCTGTAAATAGCGAAACACCATTCATTGCCGGATACATATTATTGGGGATATGGATTATAGGCATTTTTGCAATGATCATATTAGTAATCAAATCCTCACTCCGCCTACGCAATTTGGAGAAATCTGGACTTCCCCTTCAGAACCCGGAAGTACGCAGACTATATCATCGATGTTTGGAGGAAATGGGAATTCACAGAAATATCCCTGTTTACAGTACTGCATTTTTGAAATCCCCGATTATTGTGGGACTTTTGAAACCATGTATTTATCTGCCGATTCATCTGATCTCTGATTACAACGAATCCGATATGCGATATATGCTGTTGCACGAACTGCAGCACTATAAGCACAAAGATGCTGTTGCCAGTTATCTGATGAATCTTGCTGGGGTAGTATATTGGTTCAATCCTCTTGTGTGGTACGCACTGAAAGAAATGCGTAATGATAGAGAGGTTGCCTGTGACACTTCCGTTTTGAAAATGCTTGAAGAGGATGCTTACGAAGATTATGGCAATACACTGATTAACTTTGCAGAGAAGGTTTCACTTACTCCTTTTCCGTTTGCCGCCGGCCTTGGTGGAAACATGAAGCAGATGAAACGAAGAATTATCAACATTGCCTCTTATGAGAAACCGACATTTATGAAAAGAATAAAAGGTATGACTGCATTCATGTTGACTGCTGTTCTTCTCCTTGGATTCGCACCTTTTATTTCCACATACGCAGCAGACGGAAGCCACTACCAATGGGATTCCTCTTCTGAGAATGTTTCCTATGTAGACCTCTCCACATACTTCGGAGAATACGAAGGCAGCTTTGTTTTATACGATTTAGAAAATGATGCATGGAGCATACACGACATGGAGCATGCTACCTTACGAGTTGCTCCAAACTCCACCTACAAGATATATGATGCCCTGTTCGGATTGGAAGAAGAGATCATTACACCGGAAAATTCGTTCATTGCATGGAATGGCGAAACCTATCCATTTGAAGCATGGAATGCGGATCAGACCTTACAGTCTGCAATGAATTCCTCCGTGAATTGGTATTTTGAATCTGTGGACGAACAGCTTGGAGCCTCTAACATTTCCAACTATATTGAGGAAATTGGGTATGGAAACAAAAATATAAGTGGTGATTTCTCCACTTATTGGATGGAATCTTCCTTGAAGATTTCCCCAATAGAGCAGGTCGAGCTTCTAACCAGGCTGCAGAATAACAGCTTTGGCTTCGCCCCTGAAAATATCAATGCAGTAAAAGATGCCATCTGCCTTTCCTCTTCCGATGCCGGAACATTCTACGGAAAGACCGGAACCGGACGTGTGGATGGCCAGGATGTGAACGGATGGTTTATCGGTTATATCGAAACTGCAGATAATACATACTTTTTTGCTACCAACATTGGTGCAGACAGCGATGCTACCGGAGGCAACGCAACTGAAATAACCATGTCTATCTTGTCCGACATGAATATCTGGAAATAAAGAAATCGGGTAAAGGTCATAGTCGTATAATCCTTTGCCCGATTTTTTTATTTTCACTTTATGCATAAAAGTATTTCAATTATCCAGTTCTATACGTCAAGAATTAGATTTATCATTGATGTATTCTATAATTTCTCCAATAAAAAAAGATATAAATGTCCCAATTGAAACAAACAAACTATCTCTATCACCTAATGATTCAATGAAGATTGAAAATGTAAACGTAAAGTTACTATACATATAATCATAAAAAACGTATTTCAGAGAACCTATCAAGAGCATCAACCCGAAAGAAATTAATGCATATATTAGGCACAGCAAAAAGCTAATGTCAATGCTGCGTTTGACAATGATTTTTCCCATAAAAAAACCTAAAATAAAAACCCCAATATCAATATATGTATATATAATTAAAAAACCCAAATAGGCTAAGGCCGCATTATATTTGGGAAATAAATAAAAACAAAGAAATAAGCCAAAGCCACACATACAAAATATACTAAAAATGGAGAATACGTTCTAACAAACTTTCTCATAAAAACACCTCACTCCACATGTAGATAATCTAATTAAAATCAAAAGCTTATCTTAATTTATTTCATAATACTCTTCACTTCCAGTCGCTGACCATGATGTTTTCCACCGTCATTGTGCAATTCTAAATCTGTTTGAGATATCTTATCTTTGCCTTCCATAAGGACTAATCGTCCACTTGCTGAACCAAAAGGCCAGTCTGGTTCTCCGACTGCCTGAAGTGTCAATTCGTATTTTCCATCCGGCGAAACAGATGTATCGCAAGTTATCTTCTTGTAATTTACCGTATACGAAATGCAACACCAAAATACTACAAACAGTGCAATGAGCGAGCCCATAATACATAGCATAAATTTTTTCATTGATATAGCCCCCTTTTTAATGTCCTCGCATATCCAGTTCTTTCAATAGAGAATTTTCGCTTTCCCATGAATATACAATGTAATATCCGGCGTCATTTATTTCTTTCCCAAAATTCAGAGTTTCGTGGTCAATCACATCAATAGACTGTCCTTCCTGAATTTCCACAAGATACTCCCATTCATTGCTTCTGTGATCCGAATAGTAATCATCCAGTTCTTTCAAGGACAACTCGCTCTGAATTAGAATCGCACCAAAATATTGCATCCCGTTTCCGTTACCTGTCAGCTTCCCTGTCCGTGATATTGACTCTATCAGTTCCGTTTTCTCTGGCAGTGGTGTTTCACATAATTCCTTTTCCACTTTATAGGCAATGTTATTATTTATGAATGAAATGGATATTACTCCGCCTATCAATACAACTGCTACCAATATTCCAACTAATTTTAATTTTTTCATGTGTCCTCCTTTCTTTTCTTACGCCTGTAAGATTACCATAGAACACCATTATTATCAAATCATTCTTTAATCCGGTATTGGTAATCGGGTATCTGCATAATTCCGTCATTTAGGATTTCATTCCCCAAATACTGAAAACTGCCATCCTCTGCAAATCTTACCGTAAGTTCATGGGTAATGACTGCATCATCGCAAATGACCATGTCGCAAACTGCCTCCACCGTTAACGTAACCGTCTCATCCTCATTTTCTTTGATGTCGACAACCTCCGGCAGAGATGTCCCAAAGAAGGTAGGCGCATAATTAAAGCATCCAAGTCGCACCCAATAATAGGTCTGGTTTTCCTCATCAAATACTGCGTAATCCCGTATCTGCTCTGCTGTTATCGGAAGATATTCCATAATCAGACTTTCGAATTCTTCTTTGGGGATACCATTTGGATAATCTTCGGAATTAAATTTTTCTCCATATTTCATTCCATACAGATATTCAAACATCCCGTTATAATCCAACTCATTCAGATTTTCTATATTCCAGTTTGAACACAAAAGATTATTTCCCTGATATCCAAGACCTCGAACACAGCGTTCAGACATTTCACGCTGTTCCTCTGTCATAGGTTTTATTCTAATCAGGCAGCTTCCATCCACAATTTCACTGACTTCCGGTGGCTCCGGCACACACAACTCATAGCAGAACCATCCTTTTTCCGTGTATTTCCATTCCTTGAGTCTCGTATATGAAATGTACGAAATTCCCGGCTCGTTGTCAGCATTCCAGATTCCTCTTGTACTTACAACATACATATCCGTTCCATCAAAAATGAATTTCATTCTGCCCAGTCCACCATCGTTGTGGATTTCATAAATTACTACAGAACCGCTTTGCCCTTCCATACATTCTTTAAGAAAACTATCGACACTTTCATAATTCCCCATGTTAGAATACGTTACCATCGTAGCAATTGGATATCCTGCGTCCTTTACCTTCTTCTGCATTTCAAGAACCGTTTGATCATCCAAAACAACATTGGATGCTATCCCTTTATCTGCAGTTTCATAAATATCAAGATAATGTTCCATCAGCTTTTTACAGTCAGTCTCAGCTTCTTCCCTTTCCTGTTCATCTACTGGAAGGTCGTAGCCCTTTTCCCATTGTTCTGCAGCCTCTTCCTCGGCACTTTTTGTTTCCTCCGTGGAAGATACTTCTTCCGTATCTTCCACAAGAGATTCACCCACAACGCTATCTTCTTTTCCACAGGCACACAGGTCGCATCCAATCAGAAATGCCATAATCAGCAGAATGCTTTTTTTCTTTAATGCCATAATATCATCCTTTCTTTCTTGCTATCGGCGGCAGTTCCAACTCAATTTGTTCTATAGAATTGGAAAGGTATCTGAAAGTTCCGTCTTCAAATGGCAGAACCACAACCGTATTCCGAAAAGCGAGATCAGAATTATAATCCGGCCATACTCCATCTACGATAAGTGTAATCGTTCCATCCGCATTTTTTGTATAGTCAACCACCTCTCCAAAAGGTGGGTATGGGCTGGCATAAATCATCTCATATTCATAGCTGTTGCTGCCCTCAGCATACCCGCAATGCTCTCTCAACTGTTCTACCGATACCGGAAAATAAGTAGTCATTATCCTTTCATATTCCTCTGCCGGAATCTTCCAATCTTCAGTTTTCAGATTTTCGCCCGTAGAAATCCGATAAATATCTTCATACATACAAGGCATCAGAATGTCCTCTACATTGCTGCTGTCCCAATTTGTGACAAGCACATTGTAATTCACATAGCTTAGTCCTGATATGTATTTCTCCGTCAATTCCCGACAGTCTTCCGGAAGCGGTTCTATTCTCCAATACTGTCTCAAACTTGCATGTGCAATCACATATTCATATGCGTAGATAAAATATCCTTTTTCGGTCAGTTTAATCTCAGCCACATTACTTACCGAAGTTCCCTGTATCTCTGGTATACCGCCTTCCTTCCACCGAATTCCTATGTAATAGGTCTGCAGCTCACCTTTCCGATAAATGAAGGTAACTGCTCCAATCAGTCCATCTCTATATACTTCAAATACCGTAACCATCGAGTCCCGTCCATCCAAGTAATCTGCATAAAATGTTTCGATTACTTCATGGTTTTGCATGGCAGTATCTTCTTCAACACTTACCAAACCGCTTCTGCCCAATTGTTCCACCACGGCTTTCCTCTGCTCGTGGGTAAATTCATTAATACCGGAAGAGTAGCTTGGTGCATCTGCAATTACAATATCCTTATAGATTTCTCTGACCGATTCTGCTGCTGACAAAACCGTACTCTGCAGCTGCTCCTTCTCCTTTTCTGAAAGGAGATCATCACTGGCTTGCGGAATAAACCAATATGCTGACTCTGTGGAAATTTCCGCATTCTCGGCTTCTTCTGTTTCTGCTTCGCTATTTTCGATTTCTATAGGTGGCTCCCATACTTCTTCTGCCACCTTTTGCTTTTCTGCATGCAATTTTCCCCAACAGAACATTCCGGCTATCACGAAAATCAACAGCAGCAAAATCGGAAGTCCACATCTTCTAAGCAGCCATTTTACATCTTCCATTATTCGCCTCCGTACAATTCTTCCCATTCTTCCAACGTCAACCGTGGTGTATGCCATGTTTCCTCATAATTATCCTCGGAAGGTATAATTTGATTGGATACATATTGTACCCCTCCGTCCTCTAACGGGCGGACCACAACCTCATGAGCATATACCTTGGAATCACCTGCATAAGGGAATACTACATTAGCTGTAAGTGTAATTGTCCCATCGCTGTTTTCTGTAAAATCAACTACCTCTGAATATGGATATTCCGGGTACTCTACTTCTTCGAAGCCTCTCGGCTTATATTCATAAGTTGAATCCTCCGAATAATAGACGGTTTTGGATTGCAGCGTTTCACTATCAATATTGAAATATTTCATAATAACGTTTTCAAATTCCTCTTTTGGAATCCGATAAACTGCACTTACTGCCAGGTTGTCATCTGCAATATAGGGAACATACTGATCATTTACTTTTGGATAGAGAATGTCATACATATCATAGAAATTCAAAGCCCCGAAATCATCCTCGCTCCAATCCACAATAAACATGTTATTCTGTTCAAAGCCAATCGGGCGGAGATATTTCCGACTCAACTCCCGATATGTTTCATCCAATGGCTGTACCCGCAATGCGGTATGCTCCTCTGCCCCACTCAATGTAAGAACATACAATTCTTCTGAAAACCAGACACCGGAAAACATCAGGTAACCTTCTTCTGTATAATTCCAATACTCTGCCTGATAACTTCCAGTAACCTCTCTTTGTATATCTCCATTTTCGTACTTGTAATAGCTTCTGACCACATCTACATTTCCGTCTTTTGTGTGTAAATCGTATTTTACAAATCCGCCTAAATAACTGACTTCAAGAATTGTTATTTCTGCTTCTTCCTGTGCATCCACCTTTTCGCAGAATTCCACTACCTTCTCTGGGTCCGTCATGTTAATTTGATTTCTGCTGTCAACAGCCGGATATCCATTTTCTCCAAGGCAATTTACAATACCACGAATCGTTTCCAAATCAGCTATCTTGTTTTCTTCTGCTGCCTTCTTATAAAGATCTATACAGATGTTTATAATTTCTTCTGCGTTCTCCTTAGAATCTTCTGGAATAGCTTGAATATCAATTACTGTTTCCGAAACTGTATCTTCTTCCGGGGGTGCATCGCTACACCCTGAAACACTAAGCATCAGTAGAAAACTAATTACTGCTAAACCACTCTTCCAGAACCAGGCCGTCTTTCTTAACAACATATCCACTTCCTCCTCTACCTTTCACATCTTCTACCATGCTGATAATCAATATAGGACGTTCTACCGTATCTTCTGCTGTAAAAATTGCAAACCATCCTAATTCCGTACCCGAAATATCATCCTTCGATGCCTTGATTTCTGCCGTACCTGTTTTTCCTGCTAAAAGAATGTCATCCCGATGGGCAGCATATCCAGTTCCATTAGAATCATTCACAACCTTCTTTGTTCCTTCCAATACACGGCTTGCTGTCTCATTAGAAAAGGCACCCGGAATCCAATACTCAGCTGTTGTTTCATTCTGATATACCAAATAAGGCTTTATGACATTTCCCTCGTTACAGAAAGCAGAATAGATACAAGCCATATGTAACGGATTCACTAAAACCTGCCCTTGACCGTAACCGCTATCAGTTAACTGTATTTCTGTTTCAATTCCCTCTGAATTAGAATACTGCGACTCTGCCATCTTAATCTCAAATGGCAATTCCTCATTAAAACCAAGTCCAGTCAAAGAACTCTCCATCTCTTCTGATCCAATCTTTAATGCTGCCTTTGCGAAATAAATATTGTCGGAATATATCAGGGCATTATCTAAAATGACTGGTTCATATGCATGGAGTGTTGTTACATAATAGGACCCCCACGATGCATCCTTTTGCCAGCTTAAGCCTACGTTCCCGTAATCTTCCATTGGATCGATTGCTCCTGATTCCAAGCCGACCGCAGCGGTAATTGGCTTAAATGTAGACCCCGGACACCATACTTGCCGGAAGCGATTATACATTGGCTTATTCTCATCCTCGTTAAGTGCAGTCCACTGCTCACTCGATAATCCCATAATAAAATCGTTATTGTCATAGGCTGGTGTGCTGACCAAAGCCAATACCTCTCCAGTATAAGGATTCATGGTTACCGAGCAGCTTTTATCTTCCTTAAACTGCTCATACAAGGAAACCTGTAAATCAGTATCTATCGTAAGCTGGATGTCCTGTCCATACTGTACCAGGATGCAAGCAAGTTCCTCCTTCTCTTTGCCTTCCGAGTTTACAATATAAATCCTGCAACCGTTCTGGCCTTTGAGTTCACTTTCGAACAATCCCTCCATTCCACTTCTGCCGATTACACTATTGGCTGTATAGCCTTCTCCTGCATGTTCCTCTAAATCTTCCGCAGTAACACTTTGAACATATCCGACCAAATGTGCAGCTGCTTCCCCTAATGGGTATTCACGCACTTCAACATCAGATATCATCACTCCGGGAATCTCCAGCAACTTTTCATGCCTTTCATTCTCCTTTAGGACTTCTTCATCTGGACTGATAGACATTAACTCAATTTCTTCCACTCTTGGAATCGTTTTAATAGGAACAAAAGAATCATCCTTTACCCACTTTGCAGACAGTTTCTTTTCTATCGCTTCCGGTGTGATTTCCAATAGTTCTGCAATCTGTGCGATTGCTTCCTCTCTGTTTTCCAACTTTCCCGGAACGATTCCAACCGAAGATGCTGTACCTTTTCCTGCAAGGACACGTCCGTTCCTATCCAGAATTTCTCCTCGTTCTGCCTGTGTAGTGGAAACTCTTACTTTATCTGTAGAAGTTAGATTCCGAAAAATCATGGAATCATCCCAAACCAACTTATATCCTTCTTCGTCTTTTAGGAAAAGTGCTTCATTCTCAAAGCTGATAGTTCCTGCAACTGTATCGAAAGAAGTCTGGTAGGTTACCGTCATTTGCTCCTCGTCATATGCAATAATCCGGACAGCCATATTCTGGACTTCTATGCCTTCATAAATAGCTGAGTTGCGTTTTATGAAATCCTCCTGACTGATACTTCCCGATGTCTCAACGTGCAACATCGCATACATTTCTTCATATTCCTTTTGGGGGATATGATACATGTACTCCACCAGAAGTTCTTCCGGTGTCCTCCAGGCATTTTCTTTTGTTTCCAACATTCCTGCCACACATACCGCAGAAATTACCGCAGCTATTCCTATAACAGCAATCGCAATCCATAGGAGCCTGCTTCTTGTTTTCTTTCGCCTGTTTCTGCTTTTTCCTTTCTTCATATTGACCTCCATTCATTTTGCTTTGCTGATATTTTCATATTCTATTTTCAATGTACACTATATTCCATAAATATTACATTTGTAAGATTTTGGAGTAAAAAAATTTCTCTTTGATGAGTATATCGTACTATACATTCCTCCTCCCTTTTTATTACATGTGCAAGATTTCGCAGCAAAAAAATATCGTTCGAACTCCTGCTGTACTTGTATAAATATTACATCAGTAAGATTTTGAAGTCAAGTTGTCTTTATATAAAAAGGCTTCTGCCGGAAGGTATCATACATTTTCGCAAAAGTGATACCTTTTAGCAAAAGCCGATTATTCAGTAGAGTCTCAAAACACCCCACTGTTTCAATATTCAAATGTTTCTTTCAAAAGACCGGAGAACACACATCCATTTTTCTTTCTTAATATCCCCTAAACCGCAGAAAATCAAGGTTTCTTTGAAAGCAGACAAACGGTTTCAACATTCGCTTATAGGGTAATTTAGATGCAATTTGACAAAAGCATTTCAAATGCTATATCCACCATTCCGTCCAAGTAGTAATTTTACTCTATTTCTTCAAATTCTACAATCCCCCCAAAGAATTCACGCTTAACCTTTTCCCAAGCAGCATTATATGCACCTAACATACCACTATAGAATTTTTTCTTTAGCTTACCATCTAATATATTTTTCCTTAGTTCTATAGCCTCTTCATCTGTTCGCGCCATAAGAGGAATATATAAATAGTTTGTTTTTGAAAGTTTCATTACAATTGGAACCACAAAATTTTCGTCTACATAATGCCGTAATATAGATACAAAATTTATATTTCTGATTTTGCTATATGTTGCCATTTTTCTAAAAAAGAGATCATCACATAAAAGTGTCGCCTGCTCTTTTTTTGCCAACACAAATGCATCCAGGTGAATCAAATGTAATTTTGCTGCTGCAATAAACTGTTCTCCATCTATATAGTCCCCGATTGAAAATCCTATACGCTCATCATCAGATATTTCCACAGTCTTACATTCCATACAAAAGTCCATAATCCTTTCCCATATTTCAATGTGAGGATCATTTTCAATGACAGTTAATTGGTTATTTATATTAACTATTTTTTTTGAAGAAACAAAACTCATTTCCTTGGCCTTACTATATCTTTCGACAAAAAAATTTATGTATGACTTTGGTAGAAGCAAATCACTTTTTATTCCGTCAAGCACATTAATTAAATCCATCAGACTTAATAATACCAATGTAGACAGTGTCGGAATATACTTTTGATTTTCCTCATTTTCGTATGTCGGTAACCCTGCATAAAGCGCTTGGTCCTTGCCATTTAATAGCATCGTTAATGCATCAATATATCGTTCATAATCACCATTAGTGAACATGTCAATAGGCAGACCTAATTCGTTTCCTTTAAAATGATAGAAATTCAACAACGTTTCTGTTTCCTCTGTTCTGTCAGTCATCACTTTAATTTTCTCTATCGAATCCTCTATTTTTTCGGATGTCATAACCCAAATGGATCCTTCAAACTTTTCTGGATGTTCTCCCATCTTCCTGAAAATAAAACCAATTGCATATTGAGTTCTGGATTGTATTTCAGTTATTTGATAGTTAATATTCCCTATGGTTACTATCTGATTCAACCCACTTCCCTGTAATTTTAAATATAAAGGGCTTTCCGCAGGAATATGCCTGACCTCCATACTAGTATTACTCGGATCCAAAAATTCACTCTCTGAGTCAAGGCATAATGTAGTATTATTCTTAATTGCTTTATCTTCCGCAGAATACGTTTCCAGTGTAACAACCGAATTGCCCTTTACTCTTTTTAACCTGCCATGATCATGACACCAATTCAGGTTTTGATTATAATAGCCAAAGTAGCTCTTATAGATGTCGTAATCCTCTGTACTATTCAAATAATACAAAGCTTTATATGCGTATAAATCAGCCTCCTCTGCTTTTCCCAACCGTAGCATGGCCGCTGCAACCACCATACAGTAGTCTGGTTTTGTAGAGTTACTCAATACACTAATATATGGTGCATAGGTGTTAAAAGCGGTTTCATTTCTTTCAAAAAGCATGGCAATAATATTTCTTGCCAAGCCTTCTTCTTTTGTAATTTCGAAAAGTTCCTTAGCATATTTCAGCATACTAAATTTCTTTTCTTTTGCCCCTGCACACAGATACTTTATTTGCAAAAACTCTCTTCGTGATACATCCTCTTTCAAAAACATATCTGCTATTTGCTCAACTGCAATTAACTTATCCGATTGGATTAGTGTCTTATCATGAGCAATATATTCTTTATTACTAACCTTAAAAGCTATATCATAAATGTCCCTTACGACAAAGCGATTCAGCTTACTTACTCCACCGAGATTTTTAATCAGAGTCAAAATAAGTTCCATTTCTCCTGTCTGTGATAAAACAGATAATATTTCAGTTTTTTGTAAAAGAGAAAGTTTCTCTATTTCACCTAAATGTTTTTTGATCAACGGAACAATATACTCTTCCAAGTATCTCTTTTCTCGAATTCCAAAAGCAATATCGATAATCTCTCCAATGTCATTCTGAACATCCTTCAAAATGTTTTTAAGAGTATCTTCATATCTATCCTTTTCGTTGTAAAACACTGCTGTCAAATAAAGGCTTTTCAGTTTTGTATTTATCACGGAGCAATTAATATTATCAAATAATTTAATCACTTCTGCATATTTGTTTCTTGACAATTTACAAATCAAATATCTGCACGCAATATTAGCATCCTCATTCCAATCCAATTCAGCATATATATTTTCAGCCACATCAATGCCGCCATTTAATTCTACGCAAAGGGCATACAAATATTTTACCATCGGATCTTCTTTAACTTCTTCCGTGAATTCCATATATCTCTCAATAGCAGATTCTAGATACTCTTTCTCGTTGATTCCCAGATTATATGCAGATTCAAGGTACAGCATGGCAACTAACTTTATATTACTTTTATATTGCTTATTATCTCGTAGTAAGTCTAACTGGCCAATTAGTTCAATCAATCTATCCTTGTGACGGGAGTTATCCTCATTCCATGAGGAATTAACTTTCCGTATCTCTGCCATCACAAGATACAAGTGTATATCTTCTTTGTTATCTTTTTTATAAAGGCTATTGAATACGTCGGCAGCCATTGAATATTTTCGTAAATTAAATAATGATAGGCCATAATATTTCTTAATAGTATCAACTATCTCCAAAGAAGCGTCATCCATTATTTCTTTCCCTAAAGAAATAATGTTATCCCAAAGTTGAACTGTAAACATTTTATCCAGCACCATTATCTGAGCCTCAACACAATGGCTCGCATATGTATAAGCCCCTATAGGTATCGGGTTACTATAGTATTGTTTCAGCCATAAAATTTCTTTTTTATGTTGCTGCGTTAATTCATTTTCGGGAATATCAAATTTCTTACCATCATGTATATCCAAAATAAATCTATAAAACAATAGTACTTCATTACCCTCAACTGCAGTAAGATCATATGTAAATATCTTATCAAGTTCAATTCTGAGTTTATCAAATCTCATTTCCAAAACTAACGTTTTACACTTATTAATTTTTTCTTGAGCAAAACTTTGAAGTAATCCCGTATCAAAAATCTGACCGTTACTTCCCGTTGATTCAGAAGTACGCAATGACTCATCCTCTATGTTAACAACAATTCCAGTCTGTATCTGACTAATGAGAATGTCATCAGGTCTTCTTCTCGGCAAGAAAAAATAGTTTGCTATATCCTTATGTTTTGAAACCATATCCAATATTTCCTTATTAGATATAGGATATAATTCTATTCCAGATTTTTGTAATAATTGTTTTATGCTTATATATTCTTTCGCCGTTGTTGTAAGTGTTTTATTGCAAAACAAATAAATCAGGTCGAGATCTTTTCCATAATACTTAATAGCCTGATTCATTGATTTTTTTATTTGGGCATAGCTTATATTGTTTTCAAAATACTTTGCCTGAAAACTTATTTTTCTTTGTTTAGTTCCATCAGTATGTGGTGGTTCTAATATTGGTAATGCTTCCACTCCTGGATTATTGTGATCAGAATGCGGAATTCTTCCCTCGCCTAAATATTCCACTGAAAACAAGCGTCTTGTCATATCTTCAAAGGCACCTGTTGCATCATCATTGCACACAGCAAATTGCATCCATGTTAAATTAGGGTAATTATTTTCGATATTCGCCATGCGCTAATCCTTCTTTTCACTTTATTATAAATTTATGCTTTTCTTAATGGTAGTTGTAAAATATGTTGTAATTATCAAAGCGTGTCACTCTTAAGCCGGCAGCACTTAAAAGCAGATAATTTTAATAACGGATGTCCCGGAAAAAAATCCATCAAACTTCCCGTTGCTTGCAAAATGTCTTCAGTTATTCTCTCAGTTGCTCGCAGATTGCAGAGGTTCTACCAAAATATAATGCTCTATATCCATCAGATCATACTTTGCCAGCTCTATAAATACTACCTCTGCCACGCTCTGCTCTCCTCTTATCTATTTTCTCCCGTACTTCTTCGATTGTATTGGTGCTGCCATCCTGCATTGCCTTATAGCCTTCGCCAATCACTCTATACAATTCCAGTTTTGCAATATCTGGTATCCTTCCTATAATCTGTGATTTTATTTCTATCATACAATTACCTCCTCCCTGCTTTCTCCCGTTCTCTATCTGCATCAAAATTCTCTGGCAGTTTTTCACTAAACTTTAGTATATTTTGTAGTCCTTTCATTGCCTGTTTTCTATCATTTTCTCTGTTAGATGACATTCCTTCAATGTCTTTAATCACATAAAGCATGCTGTTATCCGACATTCGTTCTACCTATTCAACAGTTCATTCTTTTATCTGCATCATCATAATCACTCATCCTTTATTCTTTCCTATGTATTTTTCAGCTGTCTGGAAATTTAATTTTCCATCTTGTATATTTCACCTTTCAATTCAGAAAAAACTTTTAAGCTGTCAACTATCAGTTTATTTATTTTCGTGATCTTGATTTTTGTTATATACCTATTATTACTATGAATTATGCTGTTTCTTACCCTTCTTAATTCAGACCATTTATCATAAAAATTTTCTGAATATCGATTCATTTTATGATGTAACCTCTCATCTAAAAAAGAATCAATAATATCTATTGCAGACTGTATTCCAGCAGTTTCATACTTATTTAAAAATATTTTTTGCCCCTTTCCCGTCAGTTTTCTACTAACCACTGTTTCAAAATAATCATTAAACAATTGTTCAATTAGCGATGCGACCATAATAACGTATGGTTTTCTAAAAGGATTTTTATTAAATACTTTTATTGCTGAAAAAATTGCCGTTGCTTGTTCACTATACATAATATGACAAAGTTCATCCTCAAATTTATCATCTATTTCTATCCAAGTTGCATCATCATTATCAGGATAGTTTTCAAGCATTTTCTCATACATGTTATTGTACTTATCCAATAAGGTTTTATCAATGTCGCACCATCTATCTTTTATTAAAAACTGATATTGTAAATTTAAATTTTCTTTATCACATCTTTTAGATTGTTCAAATAATTCGTTCGCTGAATGTACAAAATCCAATGCATTTAAAGGTGGAAAGCTATTTTCCCAATTCATTATTTCATGACATACTTCGCATTCCTTTCCGATATCAAATTCCTGTATGTTACCACATTTTTTACAAATAAATACACCCTTTAACATTTTTAGCACTCCTTAATATCAATTCAAAATAATCCAACGCATATGCTTTCAGCATTTCTACGTTGTTGTATACCACCTATTTCAATTATAACTCTACCAGTAGTGCTTAATTTTCCCACATGCATAATGTTTTTGTAGTCAAATGTCCTCTTAGCTATCCTTTACTTCCCAATAACCACCCTTATTAGCACCAATTCTCACTAATATTCCTGCGTTAGCAATTTCCTTCATGCTCTTCTTAACTGCACTTATCGAAATATTTAATTGCTCTGCAATTTCTGACTGTGTTACCTTCGGATTTTCCAAAATAATATCTATAATTTTCCGTTGGGTCTTATTAAGTTTTTCTAGTACACTTTTTGGTGTAATTTCTGGTATACTTTCTGGTTCACTTTTTGGTACACTTTGATCAATAACCTTATAAGATGGTCTATATAAGTTCACTCTAAAACTATCACCAATCTCTACTAATTCCGGCTCCCTGATACCGTATTCTTTGCATGAGCTGAACATTCTCTTAATGCCAGTTCCCCAGCTTTCGATAATTTTCATCCTGCTAAATACTTCCGCAATACATCTGTTGCGAATTTTGGAACCACCTTCCTTAATTTGCTCTATTGTCAAGCCTCCATAAAGCATTCCCGGGGAAGTTACTTCTACTCTATCATCATATACCGCTACCTGCACACAAGCTCTGTCCAAGAAATTTCTGTGTGTTGTGGCATTTACAATAGCCTCTCTAATTGCTTCTGTTGGTAATTCGTATGCATCTGTTCTGACAAGACTTCTTATTTCTGCTCCTAGATTGATATGCTTCAGTACAAATTCATAAGCCTCTTCAATCTGCTCATAAAGTGGTCCCTCAAAATCTCTTTTATCAATAAAAACAACCCTCTCCGTTCCTTTGAATAAAGCACACTGGATTTTAGCGAACGGAAATGTGTTATTCGTCAATAAAACAAAGGCATTTGTCGGTATCAATGTTCCTTCCACATTTTTTAAGACACCCCAATTAACCAAATTTTGCACAGTAACATCTTTTACATTCTCTTTCTCGCTATTTGTCCGTGCTGCTTCTATCATACGATTTTTGATAGCCATACATAATGATTCTGCAGCCTTCTCATCGTACTTCTGTCCTATACAAACCATTTCATCAAAAGAAAGGTTGGTTCCCTGCAATTCCAAATCTTTTAATATTGCCTCATCAGCAGGTCTTGACGTTCCTGAAACTCTAATATAGGTACCGGCTTCTTTTCCAAACGATTTGATGTAATACGGTCTGCTAGCCCCTGGGTATATTTCAACAACAATTACGCACTTTCCGTCAATAGTGTCTACCTCGATATTGGGGAAAATCTGCGGATAGCACATATCAGATATAGTGTTAGTAATACCATCCATAATTTTAAAAACTTCGTTCTTGTCTACACCTACTATTTCATGTGTTTCATCATCCACACCAATAACAATCTTTCCTCCTGCGGTATTAGCAAATGCGATAACACTTTTTATATATTTTTCACTTTTCTTAGGAACTTCCCTTTTAAACTCGATATTGGTTGATTCCCCAGCCTTAATCTCATCTGCTAACATTTCCATTTCCTCCCCAATTTATATTTTAATAAAACGAGTATAAAAACAGGCAAAAACCGGTCATTTTCCACTCCAATTTTTGCCCTCAATCCACAGTATCTTGTGGTTTATTCCGTGTATTTCCTTTATTCCCCATATTTTTGCAGCAGACATACCGTCTCCACCTGCGCGGTCCAGGGAAACTGGTCCACGGCAACGGCTTTGTCCACGCGGTAGCCATTCTCTAAGAATACTTCCAGATCTCTCACGAGGCTGGTGGGCTTGCAGGAGATATAAACAATATGCTCCACACCGTAGGCAATGATCTTCGGCAATGCCTTGGGGTGGATGCCGTCTCTGGGAGGATCTAAGATGATCATGTCCGGCTTCTCTTTCACTTCGTCCAGTACCTTCAGCACATCTCCGGCGATAAATTCGCAGTTATCCAGTCCGTTGGCTGCGGCGTTTTTCTTCGCTGCCTCCACGGCTTCCTCCACGATCTCCACACCGATGACTTTCCCGGCGGCCGGTGCCATGAGCTGTGCGATGGTGCCGGTGCCGCTGTATAGGTCGAACACGGTCTTGTCGCTGCCGCCCAGGTCGCCCACATAATCTCTCGCCGTCTGGTACAGTACCTCCGCACTGTAAGAGTTGGTCTGGAAAAAGGAGAATGTGGAGATCTTGAATTTCAAACCCAGCAATTCCTCATAAAAATACTCCTGTCCGTATAACAGCTCCGTGTGGTCACTCTGCACTACATCTGCGATGGAATCATTGGTGATATGTAGGATTCCGGCAAATTTGCCGGAAAGCTTCCCATCCTGTTCCATGGAAAGCAGCATCTCCTTAAATCCTGCGATCAGCGTATCCGCATCCAAGGCATTCAAGCTTCCTTTCACCGCCGTCTCTCCCCGCCAGGGATCCTGGGATGTCGTCACCAGCGCCACCAGAATCTCTCCGGTGCGGGACGCCTTACGTACCAGCAGGTGACGTAAGTACCCCTCATGGCTCATTCTGTGGAAAAAGCTTACCTTCGCCCGGGCAAAATAATCTCTCACTGTCTGTAAGATCAAGCGATAATCCGCATCCACGATCTCACAGTCCGCTACGGTCACAATGTCATAGAAGCTGCCTCTCTTATGCATGCCCAGTGCCAACGGTCCATCCTTGTACTCGTCTCCGAAGGAAAATTCCATCTTATTGCGGTATTCATAAGCCTTCGGGCTGCCCTTGATGCCCTCAAAAATCCAGGCTTCTTCCTGCTTGTTTAACACGCTGTCCAGCAGACGTTTTACCTGTTCTTCTTTGACCTTCAGCTGTTCCTCATAGGGAAGCGACAGATAGGTGCATCCACCGCACAGCCCAAAAAGGGAACACGTCCGGCCGGTTTCTAAAGGTGACTTCTCCGTCACCTCTAAAAGCCTTCCTTCCGCCTTCCCTTTGCGTACTTTATTCACTGAGAACTTGACTTTCTGTCCGGGCAGGCTGTTCTTGACTACAGCAGTCTCATCTCCCACACAGACGATCCCTTTGTTGGGAAAATCGACCCTTACAACAGATCCTTCATATACCTGTCCTTTTTTCATGGGTTAGTTCTCTCCTTCATCCTCGAAGAAGTCGTCGTCATCCTCTTCCACGTCATCTGCTTCATCTTCGAAATCATCCTCGAAGTCTTCCAGATAATCCTGTGCAAAGAAGAAACGATATACGGCATAAGCTACAGCTGCAACAGCTGCTACGGCGCCAATGATTGCCAGTACCCATAACAGGATATTGCGCTCCTTCTTCTCTTCTACTTCCTTACCCAGAAGCTTATTAAGCTTCTTCAGTTCGCTGACTTTCAGTTCGTTTAATTTGTCAAGATCCACCAGATTCTCGATTCTGTTCATATTATTTACCTGCCTTTCCGGCATCCGGGTTTTCTTCGGATGCAAAGCAATTGTTTTCATTCCTTTATATGATACCATATTTTCGTGAAAATTACTATACCTGTTTTAACTTGGCAAAAGATGCATACATGATCTTCTGCCCCGCCTGGTCGAAATCCACCGTGACCTTATAGTCCCTGGGTTCTCTTGCGATATTTAATACCGTGCCCTCACCGTATTTGATATGACGTACTCTGTCGCCTACCGTATAGTCCAGTGCATCCGGTGCCTTGAATTCCGTTCCCTTCTGCAGTCCCGCCAGCTGGTTGAGTCCATTGATCCCCTTGGAAATATAAGGTTTGTCTGCTTTTGCCGTAACGCGTGGCTTCAAGGTTGCCTTAGGTCTTGGATCAAATCCCGTATTGCCAAAGCCTCCGAAGCCGCTGCCCGAACCGTTTCCGGACCGTGGAGTTACAATCGCTTCCAGTCCCATGGCACGAAGGGCTGCCTCATTGGCTCTTCTCGCCTGAAAATCCTCCAGATCATCGTCCCGGTATCTTCTGTTTTGCGGCAGGGTATTATCCATAAGTTCCTTCGGGATCTCCCGCACAAAACGGCTCACTGGATTGTACTGGGTCTCACCGCGAAGCATTCTGCTTCTGGCACAGGTCAGCGTCAGATCCTCCTTGGCTCTGGTGATTCCCACATAAGCCAGTCGTCTTTCTTCCTCGATCTCCAACGGGTCATCGGACGCGATCGTCATAAAGCCGGGGAATAGTCCATCCTCCATGCCGGCGAGATAGACCACCGGGAATTCCAGACCTTTGGCACTGTGCAGAGTCATCAAAAGCACTCTGTTATCACCATCCTCCACATTATCTATATCCGCTACCAGCATGATCTCTTCCAAAAACTCCGACAGAGAAGGCTCATCGTGGGTCTCCTCGTAGACCGCTGCCTTGGTGATCAGTTCATCTACGTTCCCGAGACGGTCCTCGGCGGATTCCTCATCCTGATCCCGCAGATATTCCGCATAATCGATCCGTTCTAATAAAGACTTGATCAGATCCGGCAGTGTATAGGAGGACAATCCGCTGCGCAGCACTTCGATCAGATTGACGAATCCACGGATCTTTGCTTCCGCTCTTCCCAGTCCCCGGATCTGGTCTGCCTCGCACAATGCATCAAATAACGTGATATCCTTCATCTGCGCATAATCCGCCACTTTTTCCAGTGAAGCTGCACCGATGCTTCGTTTCGGCACATTGATGATTCTGCGCAGAGCCACTTCATCCCTGCCGTTATCAATGGTCTTTAAATACGCCAGAATGTCACGGATCTCCTGTCTGGCATAGAAGTTCACACCGCCTACCACATGATAGGGAATTCCTTCCACCACCATACGTTCTTCTAAAAGTCTGGACTGGGCATTGGTACGGTACAGTACTGCACAATCCGCATAGGCAACGCCATTTTTGTTCACTTTATCGGAAATATCGTCTGCGATATATTCCGCCTCTTCATAAGCATTGTCAAATTGTCTGAAATGTATTCGGCTGCCTGCTCCTTTTTCCGTCCACAGCGCCTTCTCTTTACGGCCTCTGTTATTGCGGATCACTGCGTTTGCCGCATCCAGAATATTCTGTGTGGAACGGTAATTCTGCTCCAGCTTGATCACTTTTGCATCCGGATATACCTTCTCGAAATCTAAAATATTGCGGATATTGGCACCACGGAACTTGTAAATGGACTGGTCATCATCACCCACGACACACAGATTGCGGTAGCCGTCCGCCAACAGCCGGATCAGTTCAAACTGCGCTGTATTCGTATCCTGGTACTCATCCACCATAATGTATCGGAAACGCTCCTGATAGTTATAGAGTACCTCTGGGCAGCTTTTGAACAGTTCCACCGTTTTCACAATGATATCATCAAAATCCAGTGCATTACTCTTCTTGAGGGTGTCCTGATATTCTCTGTAAACCTTTGCCGTCACACTTTTGCGATAATCGCCAACGGACTTGACCTCAAATTCCCGCACATCCACCAGTTCGTCCTTGGCAGAAGATATTTCAGACAGCAGTGTCCGTTCCTTATACATCTTCGTGTCGATGTTCAGACGTTTGCAGACCTGTTTGATCACGGTCTTCTGATCGTCTGTATCATAGATCGTAAAATTCGTATCATATCCCAGTCTGTCAATATGTCTTCTGAGGATCCGCATACAGGTGGCATGGAAAGTGGCTACCCACACCTGATCCGCACCGAAACCGGCGATCTGGTCCACACGTTCCCGCATCTCCTGTGCCGCCTTATTGGTAAAGGTAATGGCAAGAATGTTCCATGGATTCACTCCCAGCTCATCGATCAGATATGCCACTCTGTGGGTCAGGACACGGGTCTTGCCGCTTCCGGCGCCCGCCAACAGAAGGAGCGGTCCTTCCGTATGAAGCACCGCTTCTTTTTGTTCTTTATTCAAAGTATCATAAATGCTCATGTATTACTAATTATCCCTTTCATTGAATTCCTGTAAAAAAGTTCTGAATTCCCCGATCGGCATTGGTTTTGCATAAAAATATCCCTGCACGATATCGCAATCCGCCAACCGGAGCATCTCCAACTGTTCACTGGTCTCCACGCCCTCTGCCAGTACTTTGAAGCCAAGATGTCTTAACATTTTAGTCAGATATTTTATAATTGTCAATGCGGCTTCTTCCCGTTCGCTGTTCATGGTATCATCCAGGAACTGCTTGTCCAGTTTGACCGTATCCACAGCTACCTTGGATAACAGATTCAGCGAAGAATATCCGCTTCCGAAATCATCAACCGAGATCTCCACGCCTCTGTCCCTGAGGTGTTCCAGATTATTGGTCAGCTTATTCAGATCTGACATAAATACCGACTCCGTCACTTCCACCTCCAGCAGGTCGCTGGGTACCTTATAGTCTTTCAGGCGCTTTAAGATATTCGGCACAAAATCCGCATATTCATTGTGACGTCTGGAAAAGTTAACAGAGATCGGCACCACTTCTTCTCCCTGGGCCAGGGCATCACGCAAATAATCCATGACCTGATCCAGAATGGCGAAATCAACCTTGGTAATAAACCCATTTCTCTCAAAAATATCTATAAACTTTCCGGGCATTACCATAGTTCCATCCGCTTTTATCCAGCGAACCAGTGCTTCCGCTCCCACTACTTTTCCGGTATGAAGAGACACCTTGGGTTGGAGATATGCATGGAATTCTTTATTATTATAGGCACTGACCATTCCGGATACAATTGCTCTGGTATTCTCCAGATCTCTGCGGATCTTGTCCGTGTAAATTTCTACGGCACTGTCTACCTTCTGCGTCTTGCATTGTTTTCTGGCCTCATTGGCATTATCCATCATGGAAGATACTGACCAGTCATTCTCCGTGATCTCATACAAACCAGTCGCAATGACCAGATTACACTGATCATACCGGCTGTTGATCCTCTTCACAAAAGAATTTGTAAACGACAGGTACGCCTCTCTGGCATCCTCCACGCAGTCTTCCTTCAACACGCCAACAAAGTGATCAGAGGTTACACGACAGAACAATATTCCTTCCTGACATTTTTCCTGTAATGCCACGGCAAAATCATGCAGGATGCGGTCGCCTACCTCGTAGCCATACATCTCATTCACATACTGGAAATTAGAAAAATCAGAAGACACAAAAAATAATCCGGTCTTACCATTCGCTGCCATATAGGCTTCTAATTTGTCTACGAACTTATTGTACACCGGCAGTCCGGTCAGAGCATCATAATTCAGCTTACGGTTCAGTTCCCTTTGATCTTTTTCTGCATTTTTCAGCTTACGAAGTCTGTTGAATATCTGATGGGAGATTTTACACAGGGCATTTTTCTCCTCTTCCCATGTTCTGTCTGTATGGCGGTCCGAGAAGATAACACTGGCCTTTAACCCCTTCGCAGCGGTAGACATTACGATCATCACAGACTCCGCTTCTTCTTTGTAGATATCCGGAGTCTCAGACTGTCTGTAAATTGCGGTGCCGGATTCGTCTGCACGTTTCCGGATCCGGTCCCATTCAAATACTCCCGGATGCAGTAATCTTTGTCCAAAATTTTCCTTTTCCTCACGATTCCATTGATAACAGATCGACGGACCTGCCTCATTTACTTCCACACATATCATATCATCAATATTGAAAAAACTGCAGGTACGTTCACTGATCACCTTCAGGGCACTGGTCAGATTCGGAACATTTTCCAACAGATCCACGCAGAACAGCACCAGATCTTCCGCACTCTCGAACTGCGCCTCCTTGTGAGCGATCTCGTCCTCTTTGTTCTCCTCACTGTCCAGGTAGCTTTGGCCGGGCAGTTCCACACCCTCCTTGACCTCCAGAAGATCATAAGCGCCCTTTTCCCGGCTTTTCACCTGATATAAGGCTGCATCTGCCCACTGGAACAGCAGATTATAGTCTGTCACTGTTCCATCCGTAACCGCAGCTCCCAGGCTGCAGGAGATATGCAGTCCCGTTTTATCATCATCATAACGGTCAGACATACAGTGATTCAACTGTCCAAGCTTCTCTTCCAGTTCCTCTCTTGGCATATCCTCTACATAGCACACGAACTCGTCTCCACCGATCCTGCCTTTCAGCGCCTTAGGAAACAATTTATTCATTTCATCCGCAAAAGAGCACAATACCGCATCACCAAACAGATGTCCGTTTGTATCGTTGATCTTTTTAAAGCTATCCACATCCAGGACAATAAGGTATCCCACCTGTCCCCGTTCCATTTTCTGCAGTCTGTGTGTGATCTGCTGCTTGATGGTGGAATGATTCAAAAGTCCGGTCAGTGAATCCTTTTGTGATTTTTCCTGGAGTTCCTTTTCCTTTTTCTTCTGCGCATCAATATCACAGACCTTGCCCAGGACACGTTCCGGTTCTTTTTTCTCATTGTAAAAAGTCTGCCCGATGACCTTCATCCAGTGAGGATTGCCTTCCTCATCCGTCTTGCAGAGTTCAATACAAATATCCGGGCTGCCGCTATGCAATGCTTCTGCAAGCTGCTGTTCCACTACATCCGTGCGGTTGTCCACTTCCCTAAGAAGCTGCTCTGTGTACCCTTCCGTGATCTTTTCGCAATACAGACTGCCTTCTTCCGGACCGGCATAATGCATTTGATCCTTTGCAATATCATATTCAAAGATCAGATCTCCAGACATCCGGATCACAGCCATCAGTTTTTCCCGTTCCCGCTGCAGTTGCTTCGTTGTTTCCTCCAGTCGTCTGTCTATATCTTTGTTTTTATCTAACCCTATTATTTTTTCGTCCATACAGCCCTCTCAGCCTTCTCTATGCTTCTTCCACTCTGCTGAAATTCCAGATCCGCAGATTATATTCCACAATAGGTGTATCACAATAAATGCACTTTTTTGCCCCAAGTCCGGGAAGCGGTGCACCACAATTGGGACAATTCAGGGCCAGACCTGCATCTTCCTGGTTCTCGACCATATCCTGATCCTGGATATAGACCAGTTCCACATTGTATTTTGCCTGTTCTTTCCGTTCTTCACTGCCCCCGATAAGCTTACCGTTTTCTTTCAACGCATGGATATATTCTACGGCTGACTGCAGGACAATACTCTGTCTTCCCTTCTGCTTCCGGTACTGATGTATCTCTGTTCTGTGAATATGTATATTTTCAAAGCTCTCCCTCTGTGACTGGTTCTGCAGCATCTCCAGCCGCAGTCTGAGCTGTTCTTTCAATTCTTTCGTTCCCTCCGACAAAAGTGCCGGATTCTGTCTGGTAATACTTTGTAAATAAGAGGTCAGCACGTTCTCCGCCCTGCTCTTCATCTCATCATAATGGAACTCGGGAAAGTCTCTCATAATAGAAGGCATATACAGATTTGTTGCGGAGGATACGGACTTCGGTGTCATCTCCACTTCCGCTTCTCTCTGCTTCATTCCCTCGATCATGGAATCTGTGCCGAATAACATTCTGGAGGTATCCCGTAATTTTTCCCGGATCCTGCAATAAGCATAATAAATGATCCCTGCCAGTACCAGGCACAATACCAATATAACAATAATAGCAATCAGACTTCCGTTCATTTATATTTCTCTTTCATTTTTCATTCATAACAGTTCAGTACAGCAGATATCATAAAGGTATCTGCTGTACTGTATCCGGTAAATATATTCCGCCGAGTATGTATTATACTCTGTCGTTGTCATCAAAGGGATCGCCGCACTCCGGGCAGAACTTAGGAGGATGTGCAGGATCTTCCGGCTCCCAGCCGCATTTATCACATTTATAGATTGGTGCTCCTTCCGGCTTCTTTGCTCCGCATTCAGAACAGAACTTTCCCTGATTTACTGCACCACAACTGCAGGTCCAGCCTGCATCCGAAGGCTTCGGTGCTCCACATTCAGAGCAGAACTTACCACGGTTATCCGTAGCACCACAGCTACATGTCCAGCCAAGTACCGGTGCCTGCATCCTAGGAGCCTGCCCCTGCGCGGGTGCTGCCTGTGCCTGCTGCATACCACTGTTCTGCTGTGCATCCATCTGATACAGCTGTCCGGCATTGATACCGCCTACCATATTTGCCATATTCATTCCGGCAAATGCCATCATGGGGCCGGTAGAGGTGTTGGATGCTGCCATCTTCATAGCCTCTGCCTGTGCAGCGGTCATGGTAGCTGCTGCCATTCCGGTATTACGCAGTACTGCGGTTCTCTGCAGATCTGCGATTGTCTTCGCATCCTCATCGGGGATCTTCGCAGAATTGATATTAATAGTAACGATCTCGATACCACGAAGCTTGGTCCACAGATCGGAAAGTTCTTCCTTCAAAGCTTCTGTCAGTTCCGCGGTATGTGCTGGGACTTCGCTGGGACGAACACCCAGGGCGGAGATCTTAGCCAGTGCAGGCTGCAGAGCAGTCAATAGTTCTGCCTTCATCTTCGCTACCAGTTCGCTTCTGGTATAGGACTCTGTTACGTTACCGCATACATTTTTATAGAATAACAAAGGATCTACCAGGTGGAAGGAATACTCACCGTTACAACGTAAGGAGGTATCCAGGTCCAGTCCGATATTCTGGTCAATTACACGGAACGGAATAGGGCTTGCCGTACCAAAAAGGTTGTTCATGATCTCCTTAATATTGAAGAAGTAGATTCTCTGGTCCTTCGCCGCATTACCGCCAAAGGTAAAACGTTTTCCGATATTGGAAAAAGTATTCTTAACGCTCTCTCCAAGATTGCCGTAGAACAAACTGGGTTCTGTGGAAGAATCATATACGAACTCACCGGCATCCGCACAGAACTCTACGATTCCGCCCTGATCCACGATGATCATACACTGTCCTTCGTTAACTGCTACGATGGAGCCGTTAGAGATAATGTTCTCCACACCCTTGGTGTTGCTGTTACGTCCATTGGTTACTCGCTGCTGTCCTTTTACTACCAATACATCGTTAGAAAGAGAATCACAGTAGAAATACTCTCTCCACTGGTCAGCCATCATGCTGCTGACTGCATCTTTTGCTGCTCTGATTAAACCCATTACCGCACCTCCGTTTTATATATGAAAAATTGTTCTTTTTCACATCTCTTATATTTTAGCAAACTTTACACATTCCCTCAACCGCTTTTCATAAAATATCGTCATTTTTCCTTTACAATGTGTCTTTTTTCTACTAAACTGTGATATTAGAGATGTTTGATTACAATATACTATAAAAGGATCAAAAGAAATATGGGTAAAAAAGCTACAAAAGCCGCTGATAATATGTACTATCTCGCACGATGCGAAGCTGCCAAGACAAATCCGGACTTCAGCAGCCGGGAAAAGGCCGCTGAACTGGTAGGCATCGACCGCACCAGACTGGCAAGGATCGAACTGGATACCATCGCCCCATATCCGGAGGAAGTCAAGGCTATGGCAGAGGCATATAATACACCGGAGCTGTGCAACTCCTACTGTGCCAGAGAATGCCCCTTAGGACGCAACAGTGTATCAGAGGTTGACATTGTAGACTTTGACCGGCTGGCGCTGAAAGTACTGGGATCCTTGAAAGATATCGATACACTTCGCGCTTCCCTGATCGCTATCTCCGAAGACGGCGTGATCTCTGAGGATGAGCGTCCGGCATTTCAGGATATTCTGGATTCCCTGGAGAAGATCAGTACCAATGCCAAGGCATTAAAGCTCTGGGCCATTAAAAATATACACATTCAGGAGGAGGAAGTCTGATCCTCCTCCTTTTTTATACTATTTTTATGACACTCTTTTCGTTTTCTTTATTTTGCCGCCGCTTTCTCGGCAAATTCCGTGGTTACCAGTTTTTCATAGGGCACTCTCTCTTTCAGTACATCAGAGTCCTCCAGAATGTTCTGTAACAGGTCAAAGGCATCTTCGTGGAAGATCAGATCTTTTTTCCAGGTATCCTGCTCCTGATATCTGGCAACGATGGCTGTCAGCGTATCACTTCCGGTCTCTGCAAACTGTGGTGCAATACATTTGGCGATTTCTTCCGCACTGTGCTCCTGCACGTAATCCATACCTTTTTGCAGGGCATCGGTAAATGCCTGAATTGTCTCCGCATTTTTCTCTATATAGCTCTTTCTGGCAGAAAAAGAAGTATACGGTACATAACCGGATTCCTCGCCTAAAGATGCCACCACATAGCCGTCACCTTTCTGCTCTAACAACGTGGCATGTGGCTCGAACTCAATGGTAAAGTCTCCCTGTCCGCCGGAAAAAGCTGCTGCCGTGGAACCGAAATCAATGCTCTGGTCGATGGACAGATCCGTTGTCGGATCCATATTATTTTTCTCCAGAATATATTCAAATACCATCTCCGGCATACCGCCCGCTCTACCGCCTAAGACGGCAGCATCTTTTAACATATCCCACGAAAAGTCATCGATAGGCTCTCTCGCCACCAGGAAATTCCCTGCCCGTTGGGTCAGCTGGGCAAAGTTCACCACATAGTCTTCCGTTCCTCCGGCATAGGTATAAATCGTACTCTCACTGCCCATGAAACCGATGTCCGCCTCACCGGTCAGCACCGCCGTCATAGTCTTATCCGCGCCGAATCCCGTTACCAGTTCCAGATCGATCCCGGCATCGGCAAAGTATCCTTCCTCGATAGCCACATACATCGGTGCATAAAAAATAGAGTGGGCTACTTCATTGAGCACCACTCTTGTCTTCTTTGGTCCGTTCGTCTGTTCTGCGCTGCCGCAGCCCGTAAGCATAGCTGTCACCAGCAGCGCGGACAGTACGATTGCCGTTACTTTCTTTGTCTTCATAATCGTTCATCCTCCCTGAGATTACATAATTATTCTATGTAATGTCGGAGAAAATGTTCCGAAGTCTTTACCGTTTTACAGATTTGCCTTGATCTTATCGATCATCTCCTGATATTCTGCATCCGCCAAAAAGGTCTTGCCGGGGTTCATCTCGAATGTGCCGCCCCACTCAAAACCGTCCTTGTACTTCGGGCACAGATGCATATGCAGATGGCAGCCGGTGTCGCCGTATGCTCCGTAATTTAACTTATCGGGGTGGAATGCTGCATGGATGGCTTTCGCTGCATGTGCCACATCCTCGAAGAATAATCTTCGCTCTTCCTCGCTGATGTCCACGATCTCACTGACATGGTCCTTATATGCTACGATACATCTGCCGGGATGGCTCTGCTCCTTGAACAGGATCAGGCTGCTCACCTTCAGGTCACAGATAAAAATACCGAACTTATCTAACAGTTCCCCTCTCATACAATATCCACAATTTGCGTCTTTCATTTGTTCTCCTATCTGCCCACTTGCGGGGCGTGCCGTCTTAGGCTGTATTCTTATCCCGGTAACACCGGGTGGTATCAGCTACACTGTGATGTTGATCAGCTTATGAATATTCTCCGGGTCATAATTCAATACCAGCTTAGCAGGGAAATCCAGTTCCCGCATCAGCTGTTCGGTCTCGGTAAACTTTCCTATGGCAAAACACATATGGCTGTCCGTTCCCATTATAACAGGCTGTTCATATTTCATGCAAGTCTTTAACAATTCCACGATATTTTCTCTGCCGCCTTGTCTTGTCGACCGTGGATTTAGAGAAGAATTGTTCACTTCCAATGCAACGTGCGCCTGCTTTGCTTCCCGCACCAGTTCCTCGTAATCTAAGGGGAATCTGCCGTCATCGGGATGCCCCAGTATTTTCACATAAGGATTCTGAAAAGCTCTCACGGAAGCTAACGTATTCTCCTTACGGCTTCCCGCGGTAAAAGCAAAGGGATGAATGCTGGCAAGCGCATAATCCATCTTCTGCAGATAACGTTCCTCCAGATCCAGTGTTCCGTCCGTGTCACAGATATTAGCTTCCACGCCACACAAAAGATGAAGCCTTCCTCCTGTCACCGGTACCACTCTGCCGCTAACCTCTTCTCTGTCATACTCTCTGGGGATCACTTTGTAATTACTGAAAAAGAACTCATGCGGTCCTCCGGGAGATGCGGGACCATGTTCACTCATTCCCAGGTATCTGATCCCGACTGCCAGTGCAGCGTCTATATTCTCCAATAATGTACTATACGCATGCCCTGCTGCCAGAGTATGCGTATGAAGGTCCATAAATGCTTTCATAAAATTTTCCTTTTTCCGATTTTGCTACTTATTTTACTTATCTTTACTTCTTTAATCATCTTTACTTATCTTTATTTCTCTTGTGGGCTTCCTTCTCGGGCTCCCCGGCTTTCGCGTCGTTAGCCAGTTCCGCTACCAGTTGTTCCACGATCATCTTCTTCATGTAGACATCAAAACTCAAGAGGCAGATCAGGGCAAACTTCTGTAAGAATTCTCGTTCTTCTCCGGAGGTCTCCGCAAAGGAATTCTCTGCTCTGCGGAATTTGTCCACTACGTCTTTTTTTAAGTCCTCCAGCTGTTCCTTTTCCAAAGATACGACTTCTTTATATACGCTTTCCAGGTCAAATGCCTGTCCATTTTGAAAATAATGATCGGTGATCGGCTGCAACAGCGTCTGAATCTCATTCATGGGAATCACGCCCTTATAGTAATAGATGAAAATGAGCATCAGAACATGTTCCTTAGAATATTTCTTCTTCACCGGAGGAGGAAGCAGATCGTTTTTTGCATAATTGTTGATCATGGTCTTGGTCAGGACGCGGTCCTCGGTCTGCGGGCGTACTGCCGAACGCAGCTTCCTATCCATGAAAGTCAGCACCTGATCCATATACAGATCAATATTAGGAATATCTTCTGCTTTGATATATTCCACTTTTTCCAGACTCTGTAAGATCGTCTGAAGTAATTCTTCTGTTGTCGCTGCCATAATGTCCTGCGGTCCTTTCCGTGGGTGGTTTCCGGTAATATTAACTCGAGAACGCGTGCTTCGCACTCTGCTGTCTGCTTCGCAGACGGTTCTCTCGTTAATAGCCACAAGAAAACAAATATCTGCTGCGCAGCTACTTGTTTTCTCTATGTGGCTATTATATAGTATCAAAAACTACATGTCAACACTTGTGCCTTTCCTTCATTCTCTGAATTTATGAAGATTTTATAACTATTTTGTTTCACGCCTTTACTTTAAAACTTTAGTATGCTAAAATACAGATAGTTACGTTGTATGGATTACAACTATGGAAAGGTGTGTCGAGCATGAATAAAAAAATCAAAACGGATGCTGTGGATTCTCTGTTTGATGCAGTGTTATGTCTGCAGTCCCGTGAGGAATGCTACAGTTTCTTCGAGGACCTGTGTACAGTCAATGAATTATTGTCTCTGTCCCAGCGCTTTGAAGTAGCTGCCATGCTGAAGGACGGTAAGACTTATTTGGAGATTGCTGAGAAAACAGGAGCCTCTACCGCTACCATCAGCCGTGTAAATCGTTCTCTGAATTACGGTAACGACGGTTACGAACTGGTATTTGACCGGATGGAGAAAAAGTCAGAAGCATAAATACCAATAAAAAAGACATTGGCGTATGTAGTAACCTCGTCAATGTCTTTTTATAATTATTCTTCTGCTTGATTTTCTCTCTTTTCTTCCTCTGCCACTTCCTTCAGTGCTTCCGCAATCGCTGCTTTCGCACTCTTACGTCCGGCTTTGACTGTCTTAGCAGCCTTTATCTTTCCCTTTTTATCAGGAACGGTCTGATTCATATCAATCTTACCCTGAAATACTGCATGTTCATCAATGACGATCACCGTGGTGACGATATCTCCAAGTACTTTTGCAGAAGCGGTCAGTTCCGCCTTCTCCGGCGCGTTGATATTGCCGGTCACTTCTCCTCCGATCAATACGGATGCGGCCTGTACATCTCCCATAACCACGCTTCCGGCTCCTAAGATCAGGTTTCCCGTCACCGTTACATTTCCGCCGATCTTACCATCGATTCTCGCAGAGCCATCCAACGTAAAATCTCCGCTTAACTCCGCACCGGCACCGATCAGTGTATTCATTTTTGTATCTGTACTTTTTTTACCAAACATGTTTTTCCAAACCTTTCCGCGATCAACCACTGATTTCCAACATATCCATAGGATTGATATAGCTTCCGTCCTTCTGCATCTGGTATCCCAGATCCGCATTATCCTCACCGATAACAAATAACGTGGTACCCTGCACTACCGTGTCTCCGGTAGCCACTGTTGCGTCCCCCTTGTTCCGATAGATGGTAATGTAGCCATTGCCATGATCCACCCACACACTGTGTCCATAGGTCTCATCATCATTCACTGCCATTACCGTACCGCTTGCTGCGGCAACCACCGTAGTGCCTACCGATGCATGGAAAATGCACATAGGATCACCTTCCGTTACCTCTTCCATAGATGCGGAACCCGTCAGCGGGAATTCCGTGGGAAGGCTCTGCTTCTCCAACGTTGCCGACAGTTCACTTTCGCTCTGTACCTTCTGGCTTACCGTATCACTTAAAATTTGTATTTCTTCTGCCTGCTCCGTCACCTGTGCTTCCAGCTTGCTGTTCTGCTCTGCCAGCGTCTTATTCTCTTCCTCTAACGCCACGACCTGTTCATGGCTCCGTCTGCCGGCATTCTCCCACAACTGTCCTTCGTAGATAAAGTAGCCGATCACACCGCCGATGAGCACGCATAACACCAAAACTACTACTTCCACAATCCATGCACGTACACGGAACTGTCTTACATTGGCATCTGCTGCATCCGACGTAAGGATCAACACATGATTCAGTTTCCGCTTATGTTTATGTCTTTTCATAGAGTCACCTCCGCTAAACATCATCCCATTTTATCACAGGGAAGCACTTACAGCAATCATTTCTTAACATTTTTGTAACATTTTCCCAAGATTTTCTTCATTTCTTCGCATTTATGAATGATTTGTCCATAAATTTTTGTGCATTTTTACGAATCATCTATTTACTTTTACTACTCTCTGTGCTATGATGCAGTTGCTGATGTAATGTTGTATACATTACCTGAAAGCAAATGACAGGAAAGAATTTTTTGGAGGTATCTATTATGAACAAAGGTACAGTAAAGTGGTTCAACAATCAGAAAGGTTATGGTTTCATTTCCGATGAATCCGGCAAGGATGTTTTCGTACATTACAGCGGATTGAACATGGATGGTTACAAGACTCTGGAAGAAGGCGCTGCCGTTTCTTTCGATGTTGTAGACGGTGAAAAGGGACCTCAGGCTGTGAATGTAACCAAGCTTTAATTATAAAATTGTATCATCAAATGTGTAATCGAAATGCCGCAGGGATTTAAAACCCTGCGGCATTTTATTTACTTTTAAAGTATTTATGATGCGCTGCACACCGACAACACATCTTCCCATTTCATATTGCCACCAAACAGATCCAGGGCACTTCCGATAGTCACATTCATCCGGTTCTGCCCAAGTTTTTTTAATAAAAGCAGATCTTCCATAGAATGCACACCACCGGCATAGGTGATGGGATTTCCGGCATAGGAGCCAATGGATTTTACCAGTTCCTGTTCGATTCCCTGCGCCTTGCCTTCCACATCCACCGCATGGATCAGGAATTCCCCGCAATATGTTGACAGCTTTTCAAGCAACGCCTCATTCACGATCTCTTCTGTAAGTTTCTGCCAACGGTCCGTCACTACGAAATACTTCTCTTCCACGCGCTTGCAGCTGACATCCAGCACCAGATGCTCTCTCCCGACGGTATGAACCAGCTTCTTAAGTCTGTCGTAGTCAATCCGTCCCTCCCTGAACACATAAGAGGTTACGATCACTGCCGCAGCACCTGCTTCCAGATACTCAGATGCATTGTCCGCGGTAATCCCTCCGCCCACCTGCAGGCCGCCCGGATATGCCCTTAAAGCAGAAAGTGCCTGCCTCTTCGTAGCCTCATAATAAGGACTGTCCGAAGCATTCAGTAAAATGATATGTCCGCCTTTTAAATTGTTTTTTTGATACAGTCTGGCATAAAAAGCGGCATCCTGTCCGGATACAAAATTCTCCTGCGCCTGATCTCCGAGATCCTTAAGACTTCCACCGACGATCTGTTTTACTTTTCCGTTATGAATATCAATACAGGGTCGAAATTCCATTTACTTCCTCTTTCCCCAAAAAATATTTTTGTATATTTTTCTGACATACGCACATACTACTTTCAAGCCAACCAGCTGTGGTTCGGACATAAATATCCCGTAATGGGTCATCTTGAAATGGAGGACATTATGAAAAATAAGACAAATAACACAATCTCCCACATTGGGAAAAAGTTACTGGTTCTGGGTATTCTCACAGTCTACCTGTGCATGGCAGCTGCCTGCGGCAATAACAAGAACAATAATAACTCCGGCAGCATGGCTGCCTCTCCTTCCCCTTCCACCTCTCCTGCCACTCAGGAGAGCACTGTGACACAGACCCCAGAGACCGGAACTGCTGCCACAGACAACATGGGGGATACCAATGGCAACGGTAATACCGTATCCGAAAATGATTCCATGCTGGACAATGCCGGCAACGCCGTGGGAGAAGCCGGCGATACAGTAGGCAATATCGTGGATGATGCCGCGAACGGAGTCTCCGATATCACCAATGATCTGGTAGGTAACGGTCAGAGATAAATTATACCTCTTCCATGATGGTACCTTCCCGGTAAGCCTCCAGGAGTTCTTCCAGATAGAAGATATTCTCCTGGATCTCCTTGCCGGTATCGGTATCCGCTACCAGTTTTCTGCGGGGGAAATTCTCCACTACCACAGAATCCGAGAAAATGTCCGATTCCTTGATGATTGCAGCCTCTGTAGATTCAAAGGGTTCATGGGCTACCAGACGCATTCCTCTGGAATTACATACCAGGGTATAGCCTGCAATTCCCGTCTTCTTCTGGTATGCCTTGGAGAAACCGCCGTCGATGATCAAAAGTTTCCCTCCACATTTGATGGGGGATTCTCCGTGAATCTGTTCCACAGGCACATGCCCGTTGACAATATGGGCATCCGTCTTATCCAGTCCGAATTCCTCCAGGATCTTACCGATGACTTCTTCATTTTCCAACAGCTTGTAGTAACTGTTCTTCTCTTCTGCATGAGTCTTCTTATCTTCCAGGAAATACCGCTCAAATGTTGCCATCTTTGCCTTGCCGAACACCGGGGATCCGGGGCCCGCCCAGATGTACCATATCATATCCTGTCCCATGGCACGTTCCTTGGTATCCTTGGCATAGTAACCTCTTCTGGCATAATACTCCAAAATGTCATACAGTGCTTTCCCGCAATATTCTTTTCCGCAGATCTCTACCTGCATAAAACTTCCGTCCGGATTTAAAGGAACGCAGCCGTGATACAGGAGGTTACCGTTATAGATCTTATACATGCCGCCCTTGGAAAAGAGGAATTTTACATGGCGCTGCAGTTTTTCACAGCGCATAAATACCTGCTGCAAGCGCAGCATGACCTTGCTCTCTTCTTCGGTCAGCTCGTAAGGGTGTTCCGGATCTATGGTAGGGAAATCCACGTCCTTCATGGGATATTCTTTGCCGTCCAGCGTAATGATCTTACGTTCAAAATCGATCCGGTGCAACAGCATCCGGTCTTCCATATGGAACTCGGGGTGCCGCATGACAAGCTGCCCCTCCAGCTTGAACTGCAAAATAGCAATTGCCTTATGCATCTTGGTATCCAGTCCGAGATCCTTGGTATTGTAATCGGTGTTGAACTTGATGGTAAAGGCATCGCAGTTAGTATTTTCGTAAGTTTCCAGTGCGAAGGTGGCAAGAGGCAGCAGGTTGATGCCGTAGCCGTCCTCCAGGGTGGCGAGATTGCCGTATCTGGCAGACATGCGGATCACGTTGGCGATGCATGCCAGGCTTCCCGCCGCAGCGCCCATCCACACCATGTCATGATTGCCCCACTGGACATCCACGGAATGGTACTCACACAAGGTATCCATGATGATATGGGGACCGGGTCCTCTGTCATAGATGTCTCCGACGATATGAAGGTGATCAATGACCAGCCGCTGGATCAGGTGGCTTAAGGCAATGATAAACTGCGGTGCTCTGCCGATGCGGATGATGGTATGGATAATCTCATTATAGTATGCCTCTTTGTCCTGGATCTCTTCCTTCTCGGTGATCAGTTCTTCGATGACGTAGGCAAAGTCTTTGGGCAGGGCTTTTCTGACCTTGGAACGGGTGTATTTGGAGGAGACACGTTTGATGACCTGCACCAGGCGGTGGAGGGATATTTTATACCAGTCTTCGAGGTTATCTTCTTCCCGCTCCACAATCTCTAATTTGCTCTCGGGATAATAGATGAGGGTCGCCAGGCTTTTTTTGTCTTTGTTGCTGATGGTGTTGCCGAATTCTTCGTCGATCTTACGGCGTACGGAACCGGAGCCGTTCTTTAAGACGTGATTGAACTGCTCGTATTCGCCGTGGATGTCAGTGAGGAAGTGTTCGGTACCTTTGGGAAGGTTCAGGATGGACTGGAGATTGATGATCTCCGTGGAGGCTGCTGCTTGTGTTTTATACTGGTGTGAGAGGGTCTTTAGGACCTTCTGTTCCATTTCGTTCATGAAATTCACCTTTCTCTATCCCCTACGCAGCTTCGCCTGAGTATAAGAAACGCGGCACGCTCGTACTTTAGTACGATGCGCTCATGTCGCAGAGCGTAGCGGTACATAAGCGAGGCCAGTACCCTCGCAATGCGTCCCTTGGGACGCTATGGTACCGACGTCTGCTTACGGCCTGCTTATTCTTACACTCAGTCAAGCTGCTGGTTTATTGAAAATTCCATAAAAATATATTACATTGCTGCATCGATCACGTTGGACATGTTGTACATGCCGGCGGGCTTGCCTGCCAGGAACTTGGCGGCCTGGATGGCGCCCTTGCCGAAGACGGCTTTGGAGTAGGCGGTATGGGAGAAGGTTACGACTTCGTCCGCTCCGGCGAAGATGACATCATGATCGCCGACGATGGTGCCGCCTCTGACGGCACTGATACCGATCTCTTTCTTGGGTCTCGGTTCTCTGCGCGTACTGCGGTCGTAGACATATTCGTATCCGCCATTAAATTCTTCGTTGATGGAATCCGCAAGTGCCAGTGCGGTACCGCTGGGAGCATCTACTTTGAGATTATGGTGTTTCTCTACGATCTCCATGTCGAAGCCCGCATTTGCCAGTACACCGGCGGCCTCTTTTAAAAGCTTTAACATCAGGTTGATGCCTAAGGACATGTTGGCGGATTTTAAGATAGCCACGTGTTTTGCCGCTTCGGCCACTTTCGACAGCTGTGCCTCGGACAGACCGGTGGTACACAGTACACATGGGATCTTTTTTTCCACGCAGTAATTTAACAGCCTGTCTACTGCCACAGCTGCGGAGAAATCAATGATGCAATCTGCTGCCACATCGCATTTTGCAATATCCGTGAATACAGGGTAAGGATTGTGTCCATCGTCTCTGGCGTCGATTCCCGCCACCAGTTCTATATCGGGATCTGCCGCGATCAATCCGCTGATCACCTGTCCCATTTTACCGTTACATCCATGCATGATTACTTTTACCATTTTTGTTCTCTCCTATCTTAATAATATCCTTATATACTTTATACTTAAAAACATCCCGCCTATGATAAAAATTTCACAGGCGGGATTCTTCCACTCTTGCTTTTTAATTTCCAGCCTACAGGACACCATAATCCTTCAGGGCTTTTTCAAGCCTCTTGGCATTTGCCTCATCCATTTCGCACAGAGGCATACGGAACGCTCCGGCTCCCATTCCCATCATATTCAGTGCTGTCTTCACCGGGATCGGGTTCACTTCGCAGAACAGCGCATTGCACAGATCCATAGCATCTAACTGCATCTGACGGCTGCCTGCCACATCTCCGTCGAAGAACTTCTGGCAGATCTCGTGAGTCTGTGTAGGTGCTACATTGGAAAGCACAGAGATAACTCCGATACCACCCAGAGACAGGATGGGTACGATCTGGTCATCATTACCGGAATAGATATCCACGACGCCCTGACCGATAGCTGCCAGATGTGCGATCTGGCTGATGTTGCCGCTGGCTTCCTTGACACCTACGATGTTCTCTACATCCTTACACAGCTTCACCACAGTCTCCGGCAGGATATTGCAGCCGGTACGGCTGGGCACGTTGTAGAGGATGGCGGGAACCTTCACGGAATCCGCAACGGTCTTGAAGTGACGGTACAAACCCTTCTGGGTTGCTTTATTGTAATAGGGGCTTACCAGCAGGATACCGTCCACACCGTATTTTTCCGCCTCCTGGGACAGATATACTGCGGTATCGGTGCAATTAGAACCGGTGCCGGCCACTACGGGGATTCTCTTCGCTACTTTGTCCACACAATATTTGATGGTATCTAAATGTTCCTCATGGGTCAGTGTAGAACTCTCTCCCGTGGTACCGCATACAATAATGGCATCTGTGCCGTTTGCGATCTGGAATTCGATCAGTTCACCGAATTTCTCATAATTGACAGATCCATCTTCGTTCATGTGTGTGACAATTGCCACGCCTGCTCCTTTAAAAATAGCCATATGTTTCCTCCATTTACAAAACGCCAGCGCACAATGGCGCCGGCGCTGATTATCCAAGCTTATTTGATAGCGCCCCATCTGCTTACGAGATGACAGTCATACGCTTCTTAAACGTATGCCCAAGATAACATATACAGGATACCTTATCTTTCGGCGTGTTCCCCTTTCTTCTTCCCTCAACGGTACCTGTTACCTCCGAAAAAATACTCTTGAAAAACGCAACCTCTATCTTCTTAAATATAATTTTATGATAGCATTAACCCATGTGACTGTCAATCCCAGACCTTGAATTTTACAGTCTCGATCTTGGAGACTTCATCTGCCAGAACGCATATTTCATCGTTCAGGGTGATTCCTGTCAGGATCACATCCGTATCTCCTCTGCATTCCAACAGTGCCTTCAGTGTATCCACTGTAATGATATCCTTTTCCACCAGTCCCAGCACTTCATCTAAGATCAGCAGATCGCATTCTCCGGTGGTCAGAACCTTTTTGGCGAAGCCGATTCCGTTACGGATGTTCTGGATCTCCTCCTGCTTCTTCTCCTCCGGCAATTCCACAAAATTGCTGTCCGATTTTTCGAAACGGAACAATTTGATCTCCGGTTCCATCCTGCGCAGAAAATCCGAATCTTCCAGTCCCTTTCCCTTCAGGAACTGAATAATGACGACTCTCTTCCCCTCTACCGCTGCCTGTACTGCTCTTCCGATTGCTGCCGGTGATTTGCCTCTTCCATCGCCGGTATAAATATAGATGCATCCTTCTGCCATTACACACCTCATGGTCTATCTGCGCTTTCGCCAGGTAGCTGTCTGCAGTTGCTTGTTGCCTATGCATTTCTTTATACCATATATTGTAAATTTTTGCAATCTTTTGTCGTCAGACGATAGAGTAAACTTACTGTCAGTTGGAGAGTCGCAGAAGATTCCCTGCTATAGACTTGCCCAGATCGTTTTCTCATAGTCTACTTCTCCCATGGCCTTTTGTCAAATACCACCCAGACGCTCCCGGATCGCCAGCTTTTTCCGTATGTCTATACTCGGAATGGTTGCCTGCATCTTTTCGATGTATACCCTGTCATTGTCATGATGGTGGAGCAGCAGACTCCTCATATATCCCCTGTTTGGACGCACGGATATCCCCTCGGTTCCCGTTGCCTCCTCCTGTTTATGGCTGCGACGGTACTTTACCAGTTCCAGGATCTTTTCTTCTCCGTAATCCTTCACATAGCATC